>SKEY01000025.1_pt1 | contig 245315 bp, 246 predicted proteins | sample 4843871 | NCBI WGS metagenome assembly SKEY01 (sample SAMN11008797, study PRJNA524170) | human gut metagenome | biome: Human fecal sample; material: Feces; isolation source: fecal sample from pouch patient p36 | host: Homo sapiens | place: Israel: Tel-Aviv | collected 2016-12-04
CTTCGGGTCGGGCCGAGGCAGCGTCCCTGCAAAACACGGCCCTCAGCCCGCATCCATGCGGGCTGCCCCGGCCTTCCGGGAACGTCTCAGCGATGTTGAGGCCGCCAGCACCGGCAGTTTCAGCAGCCCCTGCGCCAGCGGTGATTTGGGGTTGTAGGCCGGGTAAGGCGCAGCCGCCACCCGGCATAAACGCAGCTCCGTGCCTGATGCCATCGCCCGGCGGCGCCGTTGCTTGCCGGGCCTGGAGACAGTCAGAGCCGGACGAGTAGGCCGGATAAGGCGAAGCCGCCATCCGGCGCAAAGGCGCGCTAGCGTCCGCCCTGATACAGCGGCACCACGGCGCCGCCGATATAGCGACGGCGCAGCCAGGCGGAGAGGGTGTCCATGATCATTACCACCGCCACCAGCAGCAGGGTGATAAACATCACCACATCCCAGTTCCACAGACGCATATTCTCGGCATAGATAAGCCCGATACCGCCGGCGCCGACGAAGCCCAGCACCGCCGCGGAGCGGGTGTTGGATTCAATCTGATACAGGCTCAGCGCGAGGAAGGTCGGGAACGACTGGGTAAAAATGCCAAAGCGATGCTTTTGCAGGCCGTTCGCGCCCACGGCGGTCAGCCCGCGCCCGGGAGATCGGTCCACGGCTTCGTGACCTTCCGCGTACAGCCGTCCCAGCAGGCCGGTGTCCTGCATGATGATCGCCAGCACCCCTGCCAGCGGCCCGAGGCCGACCGCACGCACGAAAATCAGCCCCCAGATAGCCATGTCGATCCCGCGCAGCACATCAAACAGGCGGCGCATCAGCAGGGCGAGGGTCCCCAGCACCACGCCGCGCATGATGTTACGGGCGGCGAAGAAGGAGAGCAGCAGCGCCAGCACCGTGGCGGTCAGCGTCCCGGCGAAGACGATGGCCAGGGTGACGCCGATTTGCGTAAAGTAATAGCCGAACGGCCAGTTCCAGAAGTCGTGCCAGACGAACATCCGCGCCAGGTAGCGGCCAATCTGCTGCAGGCCGGTGGTCAGCTGCTCGCCGCTGATACCAAACTGCAGAAAAAACCAGACGTAATAGAGCACGCAGGCTAGCGCCACCAGCCCGACGTAGCGCAGGTAGCGCCCCTGGACCTGATAGAGCTGCTTATGCTGCCGCCGGCTGGCGGCGAGATCCGGTTGCATGTGCCAGACGCTCATTTCTTACCCTCCAGTACCCACAGGCGCAGACGACCGGACAGCATGTCCAGCGCCGACACCACCAGAATGATCAGCAGCAGGGTGATGCTCACCTGATCGTAGCGGTCGAGCTTGATGTTGGTCATCAGCTCCTGGCCGATGCCGCCCGCGCCCACCAGCCCGAGAATGGTCGACGAGCGGAAGTTGATTTCAAGCCGCATAAAGCCATAGGAGAGAAACAGCGGTTTCACTTGCGGCCAGAGGGCGAAGCGAATTTTCTGCAGCGGGGACGCGCCGCAGGCCGCCAGGCCGCGTACCGGTTTGTTTTGCGCGCTTTCCACCGCCTCGTAGAACAGTTTGGTCAGGCTGCCGACGGTATGCAGCATCAGCGCCAGAAAGCCCGGGATCGCGCCGATGCCGAACGCCATCACAAAGATCACCGCCCACGCCAGCTCGGGCATGGTGCGCAAAAACGCCACCAGCACGCGAATGGCAAAGCGCACCGGCGCCGGGGACCAGGCGTTATTGGCGGCAAGAAACGCGAAAACCGTGGCGATGGCGACTGCCACCAGGGTCGAGGCCAGCGCCAGCTGCAGGGTTTCCCAGATCAGCGGCAGCTGGATCGGCAGGCGATAGCCCCACCAGGCCAGCGACCCTTTGGTCTGCACATCGGCGAACAGGTTGCCAGCGCTCAGGGGCGGAATGGTCTCTGCCATATAGTCAAAGAAATGGGGCAGCGAGTGCCAGATAGTCAGCAGATTAAATTCCGCGGCGCTGCCGGCGGCAAAATAGAGCGCCAGCAGCAGCAGCGACCAGCAGACGGCATCGCGCTTTTGCCGCGAGCGTACCTGCTGGTAATAGCGTTCAAATTCGGTGTGGGTCGTCTTCATGCGTCGGGGATCTTCAACGTAGCGCCGCCGCTTACCCTGGGGCAAGCAGGCGGCGTTGAGGCAGGATTAACGCGCGCTCACCAGCTCGCGTTTCATATCAATAATCTGCTGGAAGTCAGCCACGCTGCCCGGGCCGATGTGCTGAGTACCGCCCATCGCTTTGATAAAGCAGGCGTGATCCTCGGTGTCCAGCTTTTTCACTGCCGCCACGACCTTCGCCTTAAAGTCCGCCGGCAGCGCATTGCTCACCAGGATCGGACCGTTCGGGATCAGCGGCGATTGCCAGATAATGCGGATCTGCTTCATCAGATCCGGATGATCCATGCGAATCAGGCGGTTGAACGCGCCGGTAGTGTAGCCGGTGTTGTAATCGCCAACCATCGAGGCCCACGTGACCGCGCCCGCGAACTGGCCATTCAGCACGCCGAGGATGTCCTGCTCATGGCCGCCGGAGAAGGTGACGCTGGAGAAGGTGTTGTTGTATTTATTGTCGGCGTTACCGCCAAATTTTTCTTTAAACGCATGGTTAGGGATCAGATACCCAGAAGTGGAATCCGGATCGGCGAAGCCGAAGGCTTTGCCTTTTAAATCGTCCAGCGTTTTGTAGGGGGAGTCGGCTTTGACGATCACCACTGAGTGATAGCCGCGAGACTGATCTTTGTCGTCCACGGCGATGCCGACGATATCCACCGCTTTCGGATTATTGAGATAAACCGAGGCGTAGGAGGAGGGGGACATGCTCAGCACCACGTCGACTTTGCCCCCCAGCAGGCCCTGGATCACCCCGGAATAGTCGGAAGAGTTGCGCAGTTTGGTATCCACGTTCAGCTCTTTATCGAGGAAGGCCTTCACGCACTGGTTATCGCCGATTTGCTGGGTGGCGTTCTGGCCGCCGAGAATGCCCAGATTGAGCTCTTTCGGCTGCGCCGCCGCTGCCTGCCATGCCATCATCATGCCCGCGACCATTGCGGATAAACGAACTGCGCCAGTCATATATTTTTTCATTATGTTGCCCGTGTGAGTGAAATTAATGCAATTGGCTAACTTCATCGCCGTACAGCCGCTGCAGCACATCCTGCGTCAGCCGGGAGGGGTGATCGTCAAAAATAAGCTGGCCGCTGGCGACGCCGATAACCCGGGTGCAGTAGGCCCTGACCAGCTCCACCGAATGCAGGTTTACCATCACGCTGATACCCTGCTCGCTAATCTCGCGCAGCACATCCATGATGCGCTGAGTGTTTTTCGGATCCAGCGAGGCGACAGGCTCGTCGGCCAGCAGGATCCCGGGGTTTTGCATCAGCGCCCGGCAGATCGCCACCCGCTGCATCTGCCCGCCGGAGAGGTTCTCCGCCCGCTGCAGCGCGTGCGGCAGCATGTTCATCCACTCAAGCAGCGCAATGGCGCGCGCCCGGTCGGCTGCGGGAAAGATTTTAAACAGCGATTTCAGGGTTGAAGTCTGGCTGAGGCGGCCCAGCAGGACGTTGGTGAGCACGTCGAGGCGCGGCACCAGGCAGAAGTCCTGAAAAATCATTCCGCAGTGGCTACGCCAGGCATTGAGCGCGCGGCCTTTCAGCTGTGAGACATCGTGCGGGGTACCGACTTCCGGGTAGCTAAGAATTTCTCCGCCGCTGGCGCTGTGGGTGCCGTTGAGGACATGCAGGAGCGTCGATTTACCGGCGCCGGAGCGGCCAATGACCCCGACCATTTCCCCGGCGTGCAGATCAAAGCTGATGCCGTCCAGCACTTTGTGCTGGGCTTGATAAGCTTTACTCAGATTACGCACGCTTAAGACCTTCCGCTGCCGGCCGGCAGCGAGATCGGTGAACGGCTGGAAATCAGTTTCGGCCACCGCGGCAAGAGAGCTGTTCATAAGAGTGTCCAGGTTCGTCATTAACTGGCCACTATTAATAGGTCTTTATATGAAATTTCGATGACGGTATTGCGAACAAAGCGTGAACTGGCGTGAAAGAGCGACGGCCAGCGGCTCAATGCGTGCGGCATGCTGGCGGCTGGCGAAGCGCCGAAAAGCCGCTATGCTTTGGAGGGCGCGGAGACAGACCAGTTCGTAGGCGTAGGCAGCCTTCGGCAATCTTCGCTTAATCTTGATGAAGAAGACCGTTTAATCGAATAGATAATGCGTCTGCCTTTGTTTAGCATTCAACATCCCGCATGTATTAACATATACATAACTATTTTGTGCGGCAGGTTAATCTATTCATGAGTCTTATGTGTTGGTGAATCATCCTGGTTTTTGTTTATTTGTAGATTTATATCCTTTCTTTTGTGCTAAATCCGGTTTATTTGATAAGCCATTCAAGAGTTCCATTAAGAATATTCCTAACATAATAGGGCGAAGATCCTGGATAATATAAAGCGCAGATAAGAATTGACGGTTATATTACCAATAACCTTATGAAAATAAATGTCTTTTTCTGGCGCTCAAAAATTTGATATTTTCAGTTTTTGTAAATATTGACCTGGGCGCGAAATTCATTGCCTTTCCGCATGTTGACACTCCATAGGAAAAAACTTAAATTCAACGCCAAGCAGAAAATAATTATAGTTTAATCCCCCGCTTATCCAATATTGATAAGTAATGCGTGTCTTATTTAATGGCGATTTATTAAAGGAAACGAATACGCCAGTAAACTTTATAGGCCTGGCAAGCAGTGACGTTGTAAAAATGATTACTTCAAGGACTATGAGGTTAAAAACTATATGGAATATAAAAGCTGTTCCGATAAGTATATTTGGTCTGCCGATGACTCCTATTTCTATAAAGGACTGTCCGAACTGATTGTAGACATCGACGAATTAATTTATCTCTCACTGGAGAAAATCAGAAAAGATTTTGTGTTTATCAATCTCAATACGGCTTCATTAAACGAATTTATCAGGCGCGACAGCGAATGGCTATCCGCGGTAAAGGGGAAACAGGTCGTATTGATTGCGGCCAGGAAATCAGAGGCCTTAGCGAACTACTGGTATTACAATAGCGATATTCGCGGCGTGGTATATGTTGGTCTGAGTCGCGATATTCGAAAAGAACTGGCCTATGTAATTAATGGCAGGTTTCTCCGCAAAGATATTAAGAAAGATAAAATTACAGATCGGGAAATGAAAATTATCCGCATGACCGCCCAGGGCATGCAGCCGAAATCGATCGCCAGAATTGAAAATTGTAGCGTGAAGACAGTGTATACCCATCGGCGTAATGCTGAGGCCAAACTGTATTCCAAAATATATAAGTTAGTTCAGTAACACCCAGGCAATTCTGTTTTTTAAATGGTTCACCGGGACATCATGTCCTTAATTCAACTCAGGATGAAAAAGCGATGAAAAAAAAGGTTCTGGCAATAGCTCTGGTAACGGCGTTTACCGGTATGGGCGTGGCGCAGGCTGCTGACGTAACGGCTCAGGCTGTAGCGACCTGGTCTGCGACCGCTAAAAAAGACACCACCAGCAAGCTGGTTGTGACCCCGCTCGGCAGCCTGGCGTTCCAGTACGCCGAAGGCATTAAAGGCTTTAACTCGCAGAAAGGTCTGTTTGACGTGGCGATTGAGGGGGACACAACGGCGACCGCCTTTAAGCTGACCTCGCGTCTTATCACCAACACCTTAACCCAGCTGGATACCTCCGGCTCCACGCTGAGCGTGGGCGTGGATTATAACGGCGCCGCGGTGGAAAAAACTGGCGATACCGTGATGATCGATACCGCCAACAATATTATGGGCGGCAACCTCAGCGCGCTGGCTAATGGCTACAACGCCAGCGGCCGTACCACAGCGCAGGATGGTTTCACTTTCTCCATCATCAGCGGCACCACCAACGGCACCACCGCCGTGACCGATTACAGCACCCTGCCGGAAGGGATCTGGAGCGGCGACGTCAGCGTACAGTTCGACGCCACCTGGACCAGCTGATCCTTCTGATGCACCAGCAGGGGGATCTCCCCCTGCTTTTTTCACGGACGGAATTGTTATGAAAAAGCACCTTCTGGCCCTCGGGCTGCTGCTTGCCGGGGTGTCGCCGGCGCAGGCGCTGGATGTCGGCGATATTTCATCCTTTATGAACAGCGGCAGCAGCACGCTGAGCAAAACGATCAAGAACAGCACAGACAGCGGTCGACTGATCAATATCCATCTCGAACGGCTCTCTTCCCCGCTGGACGGCGGGCAGGTTATCCCAATGGACAAACCGGATGAGGTATTGCTCACTCCCGCCAGCCTGCTGCTTCCCGCCCAGGCCAGCGATGTGATCCGCTTCTTCTACAAAGGCCCGGCGGATGACAAAGAGCGCTACTACCGCATTGTCTGGTTCGATCAGGCGCTCAGCGATGCCCAACGCGATAATGCCAACCGCAGCGCGGTGGCCACTGCTTCCGCTCGCATCGGCACCATCCTGGTGGTGGCGCCCCGGCAGGTGAACTATCGCTTTCAGTACGCCAACGGCTCTCTGACCAACACCGGGAATGCGACGCTGCGGATCCTCGCCTACGGCCCCTGCCTGAAGGCCGCCGATGGTAAGGAATGTAAAGAGAATTACTACCTGATGCCGGGTAAATCGCGCCGTTTTACGCGCGTGGACACGGCGGATAAAAAAGGACGGGTGGCGCTTTGGCAGGGTGAGCAGTTTGTTCCCGTGAAATAGACAGCTGTGCAGATGGATAACGACGATGCCTCTACAACGGATTACCCCAGGACTGAAAACGCGGCTTGCCTTCGGCATGATCTTTTTGTTCGTTCAGCCCGACGTCAGCGCAGCTGCCCCAGGCGCGCAGCAGATTGGCGGGGTGATTATTCCGCAGGCCTTCAGCCAGGCGCTGCAGGACGGCATGAGCGTCCCGCTCTATATTCATCTCGCCGGCAGCCAGAGCACCCGGGACGATCAGCGGATCGGCAGCGCCTTTATCTGGCTGGACGGCGGCCAGCTGCGCGTTCGGCAGATCCAGCTGGAGGAGAGCGAAGGTAACGCCAGCGTCAGCGAACAGACCCGCCAGCAGCTGATCGGCCTGGCCAACGCCCCGTTCAGCGAGGCGCTCACCATTCCCCTGACCGACAGCGCACAGCTGGATCTCAGCCTGCGCCAGCTGCTGCTGCAGCTGGTGGTCAAGCGCGAGGCGCTGGGCACCGTCCTGCGCTCGCGCAGCGAAGATATCGGTCAGTCCAGCGTCAACGCTCTCAGCAGCAACCTGAGCTATAACCTCGGCGTCTATAACAACCAGATGCGTAACGGCGGGAGCAACACCTCCAGCTACCTGTCGCTGAACAACGTCACGGCGCTGCGGGAGCATCACGTGGTGCTCGACGGCTCGCTATACGGCATCGGCAGCGGTCAGCAGGACAGTGAATTATATAAGGCCATGTATGAGCGCGATTTCGCCGGCCACCGCTTTGCCGGCGGGATGCTTGACACCTGGAACCTGCAGTCCCTGGGACCGATGACCGCTATTTCGGCCGGTAAGATTTACGGCCTTTCCTGGGGGAACCAGGCCAGCTCCACCGTCTTCGACAACAGCCAGTCGGCCACGCCGGTGATCGCCTTTCTGCCGGCGGCGGGCGAGGTGCATCTCACCCGTGACGGTCGGTTGCTGAGCGTCCAGAACTTCGCCATGGGCAACCATGAAGTGGATACCCGCGGCCTGCCGTACGGTATTTACGACGTGGAAGTGGAGGTGATCGTCAATGGTCGGGTGGTCAGCAAACGCACCCAGCGGGTCAATAAGCTGTTCAGCCGGGGACGCGGCGCCGGCGCGCCGCTGGCGTGGCAGGTATGGGGCGGCAGTTTTCATATGGACCGCTGGTCAGAGAGCGGGAAAAAGACCCGGCCGGCGAAAGAGAGCTGGCTGGCAGGCCTTTCGGCCTCCGGGTCGCTCAGCACCCTGAGCTGGGCGGCTACGGGCTATGGCTACGACAACCAGGCGGTGGGGGAAACCCGCCTGACGCTACCGCTGGGCGAGTCGATCAACGTTAACCTGCAAAACATGCTGGCCAGCGACAGCTCGTGGAGCAGCGTCGGCAGCATCAGCGCCACGTTGCCCGGGGGATTCAGTTCAGTGTGGGTTAACCAGGAGAGAACCCGCATTGGCGATCAATTGCGGCGCAGCGATGCCGACAACCGGGCGATCGGCGGCACCCTCAACCTGAACGCGCTGTGGTCGAAGCTGGGGACGTTCAGCGTCAGCTACAACGATGACCGTCGCTACAACAGCCATTACTACACCGCGGATTACTATCAGACGGTCTACAGCGGCGCCTTTGGCTCGCTCGGCCTGCGGGCGGGGATCCAGCGCTATAACAATGGCGACAGCAGCGCCAACACCGGGAAATATATCGCCCTCGATCTGTCGCTGCCGCTGGGCAACTGGTTCAGCGCCGGGATGACCCATCAGAACGGCTACACCATGGCTAACCTCTCAGCGCGCAAGCAGTTTGATGAAGGCACTATTCGCACCATCGGCGCCAATCTGTCGCGGGCCATCTCCGGTGATACCGGGGATGACAAAACCCTCAGCGGCGGCGCGTATGCCCAGTTCGACGCCCGCTACGCCAGCGGCACGCTGAACGTCAACAGCGCGGCGGACGGCTACGTCAACACCAACCTCACCGCCAGCGGCAGCGTCGGCTGGCAGGGCAAAAATATCGCCGCCAGCGGACGAACCGACGGCAACGCCGGGGTGATCTTCAACACCGGGCTGGAGGACGATGGTCAGATTAGCGCCAGGGTTAACGGGCGGATCTTCCCGCTCAGCGGCAAGCGTAACTACCTGCCGCTCTCTCCCTATGGTCGCTATGAGGTGGAGCTGCAGAACAGCAAAAACTCGCTCGACAGCTACGACATCGTCAGCGGGCGCAAGAGTCATCTGACCCTTTATCCGGGCAACGTCGCGGTGATTGAGCCAGAGGTGAAGCAGATGGTCACCGTCTCCGGCCGTATTCGTGCAGAAGACGGCACGCTGCTGGCGAATGCGCGGATTAACAACCATATCGGCCGTACCCGCACCGATGAAAACGGCGAGTTTGTCATGGACGTGGATAAGAAATACCCCACTATCGATTTCAGCTACGGCGGCAATAAAACCTGCGAAGTGGCGCTGGAGCTCAGCCAGGCGCGCGGCGCCGTCTGGGTGGGGGATGTGGTCTGCAGCGGCCTCTCGTCGTGGGCGGCGGTGCAGCAGTCAGGAGAAGAGAATGAAAGTTAATGCACTGATGGCGCTGGCGATCCTCGCGCTGCTCTGGCCGGTAGCCGCGCTCAGGGCAGCGGTGACCAAGACCACCTGGTCGGATGCGCCGGCGCGCGAGTTTGTGTTTGTGGAAAACAACTCCGACGACAACTTTTTCGTCACCCCCGGCGGGGCGCTGGATCCGCGTATGACCGGCGCTAACCGCTGGACCGGCTTAAAATACACCGGCTCCGGGACCATCTATCAGCAGAGTCTCGGCTATATCGATAACGGCTATAACACCGGGCTCAATGCCAACTGGAAGTTTGATATGTGGCTGGAAAACTCACCGGTTTCACACCCCTTAACCGGCCTGCGCTGCATCAACTGGTACGCCGGGTGCGATATGGCTACCAGCCTGATCCTGCCGCAGACCACCGACGCCAGCGGGTTTTACGGCGCGACGGTGACCAGCGGCGGCGCGAAGTGGATGCACGGCATGATGTCGGACGCCTTCTATCAATATCTGCAGCAGATGCCGGTCGGCGGCAGCTTTACGATGACCATCAATGCCTGTCAGACCTCGGTGAACTACGATGCCAGCAGCGGCGCGCGCTGTAAGGATCAGGCCTCCGGTAACTGGTATGTGCGCAACGTCACCCACACCAAAGCCGCGAACCTGCGGTTGATTAATACCCACTCGCTGGCGGAGGTGTTTATCAACAGCGATGGCGTGCCGACCCTCGGGGAAGGAAACGCCGACTGCCGGACGCAGACCATCGGCAGCCGCTCAGGATTAAGCTGTAAGATGGTCAACTATACCTTGCAGACCAACGGTTTAAGCAACACCTCGATCCATATTTTCCCGGCGATCGCCAACTCGTCGCTGGCCTCGGCCGTCGGGGCGTACGATATGCAGTTCAGCCTCAACGGCAGCTCATGGAAGCCGGTGAGCAATACCGCCTATTACTACACCTTCAACGAGATGAAGAGCTCAGACTCGATCTATGTTTTCTTCTCCAGCAACTTCTTTAAACAGATGGTGAATCTCGGGATCAGCGATATCAACACCAAGGATCTGTTCAACTTTCGCTTTCAGAACACCACCTCGCCGGAGTCAGGCTGGTATGAGTTTTCCACCTCCAACACGCTGATTATCAAGCCCCGTGATTTCAGCATCAGCATTATCTCCGACGAATATACCTCGGCGCCGTCGCGCGAGGGGTATGTCGGCAGCGGCGAACCGGCGCTCGATTTCGGCTACATCGTCACCACCAGCGGTAAAACGGCCGCCGATGAAGTGCTGATCAAGGTGACCGGACCGGCGCAGGTGATTGGCGGGCGTTCCTACTGTCTCTTCAGCTCCGATGACGGTACGGCGAAAGTGCCATTCCCGGCGACGCTCTCTTTTATCACCCGCAGCGGCACGACGCAGACCTACGATGCCGGGTGCGATGACAGCTGGCGGGATATGACCGATGCGCTGTGGCTGACCACGCCGTGGACCGATATCTCCGGCGAAGTGGGGCAGATGGATAAGACCACGGTGAAATTTTCGATTCCGATGGATAACGCCATTTCGCTGCGGACGGTAGACGATAACGGCTGGTTTGGCGAAGTCAGCGCTTCAGGAGAGATTCATGTCCAGGCGACGTGGCGCAACATTAACTAAGGCCCTGCTGACGGTGGGCTGCCTGCTGGCAGCGCCGCTGGCGCAGGCGATCTCGGTCGGCAACCTGACCTTTTCCCTGCCGGCTGAAGCGGATTTCGCCAGCAAACGGGTGGTCAACAACAATAAAAGCGCGCGGCTGTACCGCATCGCCGTCAGCGCCATCGATCGCCCGGGCGGCAGCGAAGTCCGCTCCCGGCCGGTGGATGGCGAACTGCTGTTCGCCCCCCGCCAGCTGGTGCTGCAGGCAGGTGAGAGCGAGTATTTTAAATTTTACTATCATGGGCCGCGGGATAACCGCGAGCGCTACTATCGGGTCTCGTTTCGCGAAATCCCCACCCGCAACCTGACGAGGCGCAGCCCGACCGGCGGCGAGGTCAGCATGGAGCCGGTGGTGGTGATGGATACCATTCTGGTGGTGCGCCCGCGCGAGGTACAGTTTAAATGGTCTTTCGATAAGGTGGCCGGGACGGTGAGCAACACCGGCAATACCTGGTTTAAGCTGCTGATTAAGCCCGGATGTGATTCGACCGAAGAGGAGGGGGACGCGTGGTATCTGCGTCCCGGGGACGTGGTTCGCCAGCCGGCGCTGCGCCAGCCGGGGAACCACTATCTGGTCTATAACGACAAATTTATTAAGATCAGCGATACCTGTCCGCTGAAGCCCCGTCCCGCGGAGTGAGCCTTATCTGGTGGTCGCGCGGCGGGTAAAGCGCCGGCTGGCCAGCAGGCTCAGACCGCAGCACAGCAGGTAGTACACTGCGCCGGTGAAGACGAAGATCGCCAGGGGATAGATCTGCACCCGGTTGTTGACCTGGCCGGCCACGGTGGTCAGCTCCGGGACGTTGACGATAAACGCCAGCGAAGTGTCCTTCAGCAGGCCGATAAAGATCCCCACCAGCGACGGCTGAACGTTGCGCAGCGCCTGCGGGAGCAGCACCAGGCGCAGCGTTTGCCCGGGAGCGAACCCCTGGGTCAGCGCCGCCTCATACTGTCCTTTCGGCAGCGACTGCAGCCCGGCCAGCACCGAGTGCATCACCGAGGCGGCGGTAAACCACGCCAGCGCCAGGGTCACGGTCACCGCGCCGGGCAGATCGCCGCCGGTCAGCATCGGCAGCAGATACCACAGCCAGAAGATGACAAATATCAGCGGGATGCCGCGGATAATTTCCGCCCACAGAAACAGCAGACGCCGCACCAGCCCGCCGTAGCGCCAGGCCAGGCCCGCCAGCGCAATGCCTCCCGGCAGCGCCAGCAGGGTGGCGCCGATGGCCATCAGCAGGGTCAGCGCCACGCCGCCGGGCTGGCCCTCCGCCAGCCGGCCCCACAGCAGGTAATCGAGGTTATCGGCGATCACCGCCAGATTAGCGTTCATGTCGGGCGCTCCGTTGCAGTTTTCTTCCCGGGCCGAGACGCGTGAGCGCCACGCCCATCGCCACCCCCAGCGCCAGGTACAGCGCGGTGCCGACGGCAAACGCCTCCAGGGCGTGCGCGTTATAGCTCTCAATCTGCCGCACCTGATAGGTCAGTTCCGCAAAGCCGATGCCGCTGGCCAGCGATGAGAGTTTCATCAGGTTAAGATACTGGCCGACAATCGGCTGCCAGGCGTTGGCCAGCCCCTGCGGCAGGAGGATAAAGCGCAGCTCCTGCCACGGCGTAAAGCCCTGCGACAGCGCGGCTTCCCGCTGCCCGTGGCTGACGGCGCGCAGTCCGGAGGCGATCTCTTCCACCAGAAAGGCGGAGGTAAAGACCCCCAGCCCCCACATTGAGCAGAGGAACTCCGGCGTCAGCCACCAAACGTTGCCCGGCAGAATGGACCAGGCGTGTTCGTCGTTCACCACCTCCTTCACCGCCAGCGGCAGCAGGTTCCAGGCGGCAAAGTACCAGAACAGCAGCTGGACCAGCAGCGGGGTATTGCGAAACAACGAGACCCACGCGGCCACCAGTCCGCGCCCCGCGCGTCCGCCGCCGAGGCGCAGGGCCAGCAGCAGGACCGCCAGCAGGGTGGCGAGCAGGATCCCGGCGACGCTGACCCAGACGGTGGTGAGAAAGCCAGAGATAATCCATTGCAACGGCTGCCCGCTCAGGACGCCGTGCCAGTCAAGCATCGGCGTCACTCGAGGCTCTCCTGGTGCAGCGGATCCAGCACCTTCTGCAGAAAACGCCGTGCGCGGGCATGCTGCGGATGGGCGAAAAACTCAGCCGGCGGGGCGACTTCGAGGATGTCGCCGCCGTCGATAAACACCACCCGGTCGGCAATTTCGCGGGCAAACTGCATCTCGTGGGTCACCACCAGCATGGTGATCCCGCTGTGGGCGAGGGTTTTCATCACCTGCAGCACTTCGCCGATCATCTCCGGGTCGAGCGCCGAGGTGGGCTCATCGAACAGGATAATCTGCGGCGAGGAGGCCAGGGCGCGGGCGATGGCCACCCGCTGCTGCTGGCCGCCGGAGAGCTGCGCCGGCATCTGCTGCGCTTTTTCTTCCAGTCCCACCTGACGCAGCAGCGCCAGCGCCCGCGCCTGAGCCGCGCTTTTTTCCCAGCCATGAACGCGCTCCAGCGCCAGAGTGATGTTCTCCTGCGCCGTCAGGTGGGCATAAAGGTTGAACTGCTGGAAGACAAAGCCGACGCGGCTGCGCAGCTGGCGCAAGGCGCTGCCGCTCAGCCGGCTGGTGGGTTTGCCGTCGATCAGGATCTCGCCGCCGCTTAAGGATTCGAGCTGGTTGATCAAGCGGATCAGCGTCGATTTTCCCGAACCGGAAGGGCCGAGGATCGCCACCACTTCGCCGGGCTCGACCTGCAGGTTGATGGCGTTTAGCACCTGATGATCGCCGTAGCGCTTGGCCACATCACGGAACGTAATGCTGGCGCGCTGCAGACGTGAAAAATCCGCGGCCGGGGCCGCGGAGTGGGAGAGTAAACCCGAGAACATATTATTTCGCTTCTATGGTAAAGGCGCGCGGCTGCGGCGTTTTGGTGGCAGGGCCAAACCAGACATCATAGATTTTCGCGGCTTCGCCGGTTTTCTCCAGCTTCACCAGCTCATCGTTAACGGCTTTCAACAGGGCCGGTTCGCCTTTCTTCACGCCCACGCCAATCTCTTCTTTGCTGAGCAGGTCGGGCAGAATTTTAAACTTGGCTTTATCCGGCGCTTCCGCCAGCAGACCGGCGAGGATGGTGCTGTCCTGGGTGATGGCCTGGACGTTGCCGTTGCGCAGGGCGGTCAGGGCCAGCGGAATATCGTCATAGGAGAGGACGCGAGCCTGCGGGAAACGCTGGTGCAGGGCCTGTTCGCCGGTGGTGCCTTTCACCGCGCCGATGCGCGCTTTGCTGTACTCATCGAGCTTATCCGGAGAGCCGGCCGGCACGAGGAACTGCTGGCCGGTGACGAAATACGGCGTTGAGAAATCAATAACCTGGGCCCGCTCCGGGGTGATGGTAATGTCGGCGACGATCAGGTCGGCTTTGCCGGACTGCAGCAGCGGAATACGGTTGGCCGGGTTGGTGGCCACCAGCTCGAGTTTGACGCCGAGCGCTTTCGCCAGCGCCTGGGCAAAGTCGACGTCGTAGCCGACGATATGGTGGGTTTTGGCGTCCACAGAGCCGAACGGCGGGTTGGCGTCGAAGGTGGCGACTTTTACGACGCCGGCGGCTTTGATGTCAGCCAGCTGGTCCGCCTGTGCCTGCGAGGCGAGCAGCAGCATACCCAGCGCCAGTGCGATTTTTGTGGTTTTATTGCGCATAGTTTTTCCCCTGAATCCCTGTTTTGTTTTGTGGACATCACGCTCCCACAAATTGCCCGTCGGCGGCAAAGAAGAAAAAATTCTTATCTATAACCAAAAAGAACTTAACAAACCTATGGGTATTCTTTATGCGCCGCTGGCGTTTTACCAGGACGGCAACGACTGCCGGGCGGTCCCCTCTCCCTCAGGGAGAGGGCCAGGGAGAGAGTGATAGGACCGGGGGTAATATGCGCCAGCCAGGATTGCAAATTCGGAATTAATATTTCCCGCGCCCGGCCAACTGTGGTTGAAATAGACCCAGGCGATTCGCTTCCCGACAGAGGAGAAAACGAAAGTGGCATTGTGGCAACGGTTAACGGGCTGGCTGGCTTTTTTGTCCAACGGTGAAGCCGGACAGCAGGATACCCAGCGCGTCATGGAGGCGATCCTGCCGGTAGCCAGCCTCTACGGCGTGGACATTGGCAACGTGGAAACCCGGTGGTTCCGTCATGATAAGACATACTGAGCGACGCAGGACGCGAGAAGCCTACTGGAACGAGGTGTGCTTTGTGTAGCAAGAGACTGCCTGAGGTTGCGGCCTCGCAGGAGGCGCCGCCGCAGCCCAGGCAGTTTTGACCATGCCTATCCCCCCAGATACATCCGCTTAATTTCCGGATTAGTCAGCATCTCCCGCGCCGCGCCTGACAAGGTGATCCGGCCATTCTCAAGGACATACGCCCGATCGGCGATCGCCAGCGCGGCCGTCGCATTCTGCTCCACCAGCAGCACCGTCATATTCTCTTCGCGCAGTTGCTTAATGATGCCGAACAGCTCGCCGACAATTTTCGGCGCCAGCCCAAGGCTCGGTTCATCCAGCATCAATAACACCGGCTCGCTCATCAGCGCCCGGGCGATGGCCAGCATCTGCTGCTCGCCGCCGCTCATGGTGCCCGCCATCTGATGGCGCCGCTCCTTGAGCCGCGGAAAGAGGGCGTACATGCGATCGCGCAGGCGGGCGTAGCCGGCGAGATTATTGTAAGCGCCCATGCGCAGGTTTTCTTCGATGGTCAGGTTGGTAAAGACGCGCCGTCCCTCCGGCACCAGCGCCAGCCCGCGACGCACGATCTGGTGGGTCTGGCTGCGTGAGATATCGTCGTTGAGGAAGCTGACGCGCCCACTGGAGCGCACCAGGTTGACGATCCCGTTCAGGGTGGAGGTTTTACCGGCGCCATTGCTGCCGATCAGGGTGACGATTTCCCGGTCATAGACGTCGATATCGACGCCCTTCAGACCCTGGATCACGCCGTAAAAGACCTTCAGTTCCCGGGCGTTAAGCATAATTGGCTTCTCCCAGATAAGCGGAAATGACGTCCGGATGCTGGATCGCCTCGGCCATCAGGCCGCTGAACAACGGCTTACCGTACTCCAGAACCATCACCCGCTCGCACAGGCGGTTGACGAAGGGCATATCGTGCTCGATTAACAGGACGCTTAGCTGATAGTCATGGCGCATGCGGAAGATCAGCTCCGCCAGATCCTCGGTCTCCTTCGGGTTCATCCCGGCGGCCGGCTCATCGAGCAGGAGCAGCTTCGGCGCGGTGGCCAGCGCGCGGGCGATCTCCACTTTGCGCTGGTTGCCATAGCTTAGGTTTGTGGCCTGCATATGGGCGAAGTGGGCGATGCCGATATCCTCCAGGATGGCCATCGCTTTGGCTTTCGCCGCCCGCTCGGCCGGAAAGTAGCGACCAATATGCAGGGCCGCCTCCAGCAGCGAGTAGCGGCTGGCGCGGTCGAGCCCGACCATCACGTTCTCCAGCACCGTCATGGAGTTAAACAGGCGGATATTCTGGAAGGTGCGGGCGATCCCGGCGTTCACCACCTGGTTGGGCTTCAGCCCCTTCAGCGACGTGCCCGCCAGGGTGACGCTGCCGCTGGTGGGTTTATAGTTGGCGGTAATGACGTTAAACAGGGTCGTTTTGCCCGCGCCGTTAGGGCCGATAAGGCCAAAGATCTCCGCCTCGTCAACATGGAAGCTGACGTTGTCGATGGCCCGCAGGCCGCCGAACTGCATGGTGACGTCCTGCACCTGCAGGATAATGTTATTTTCCGCCATAGCCGCCGCTCCTTCTTCCGGTCTGCCAAATCTCTTTTTTCCCCAGCAGCCCCTCGCGGGCGAAGAGCATGATGATCAGCAACAGCAGGGAGAAGACCACCATTCGCAGGCCCGGGTACGCGCCGAGATCGTGACCAAAGAACTGCAGCGGCTGATCGAGGAAGCGCAGCCACTCGCCGCTGCCGACCACCAGCACGGTGCCGAGCAGGGCGCCGGTGGTGCTGCCGAGCCCGCCGAGGACGATAATAATCAGCAGCTGGAAGGTGAGCATAAAGTCGAACAGCCCTGGGGAAATGGTGGTCAGCAGGGAAGCCAGCAGACCGCCGCCGATCCCTTCGAAGAAGGCGCTGGTGGCGAAGGCGCAGGTTTTAATGCGGAAGGTGTTGACCCCCATGGCGATCGCCGCATCTTCATCGTCGCGAATAGCTTTCATCATCCGGCCATACTTCGACCACACCAGCTGGAGGATCATGCCGGTGGCCAGCAGGGCGAACAGCCCGCACCAGAACAGGAGATGCGGCTGCTGCGGAATATCGTTCAGCCCGATGGCGCCGTTGGTGATTTGCGGGTTGTTAATGGCGAGGATCTTGATGATAAACCCAAAGCCGAGGGTGACAATGGCCAGGTAGTCGCCACGTACCCGGAAGACCGGCACGGCGAGGCACACCGCCAGCGCCGCCGCGCACAGGCCGCTTATCAGCAGGGCAGGGAGGAAGCCCGCGTGCAGGCTGAGGATCCACGGGCTGGGGGCGGCCATTTCAAACATGTCTACCTTGCTGTCGCTGGAGAGGATCAGCAGGGCGGTGACGTAGGCGCCCACCGCCACGAAGCCGTTCGGCTCCAGCGACAGCTGGCCGGTCACGCCGTTGATCAGGTTGTAGCTGACCGCGAGGATCATAAAGATAAAAATGGTGCTGATGACACGAACAATGTAGTCATTGAAAACCACGTTGATTCCGGCCAGCAGCGCGATACAGATGACAATAATGACCAGGTTGCGCAGCTGCGCCCCGGCGGTCGTCGTCGCGTTGAGCATCAGAAACGGCTCCTTTCCAGACGTTCGTCGCCCATAATGCCGACCGGGCGGAACAAGAGGACCAGAATCAAGAACAGGAAGGCGAAAGCGTCTTTATAGCCGCCCAGTTCGGGGAAGATCGCCACGGCGACCACCTCGGTAAAACCGAGGATAAAGCCGCCCAGCACCGCGCCGGTGACGCTGCCGATCCCGCCCAGCACGGCGGCGGCGAAGGCCTTCAGGCCGATAAGTACGCCCATCAGGGGATCGATCGTCGGGTAGCTGATGGAGTAGAACACGCCGCCGAGCGCCGCGAGACTACTGCCGAGGGCGAAGACCAGGGAGATGATCCGGTTGGCGTCAATGCCCATCAGGCGCACGGTGTTGACGTCAAAAGCCACCGCGCGGATCGCCATCCCATAGCGGGTGCGGTACAGCAGCCAGAGGATCGCCAGCAGCAGCAGGACGGTGATCAGCGGCACAATCCACGCCACGTTGGTAATGATGACGCTGCCGAAGGCCCGGGTCTGGTTGAAAAAGTCAGGGGCGGAGAAGAAGCGCGAGCTGCCGCCAAACAGTACGTTAAACAGGTTTTCGAGAAAGAAGCTGACGCCGATGGCGGTGATCAGCATGGAGATTTTCGAGGCCTGACGCAGCGGACGATAGGCGACCCGGTCAATCAGCATACCAAACAGGCCGCACAGCCCGAGGGTCAGGAAAACGGCTACCCCGAAGGGTAGCCCAACCGAAGAAAATAAAAACAGCGTACTAAACGCGCCGACCATCATCACGTCCGCATGTGCGAAGTTGATCAGCCGCAGCACGCCATAAACCATCGTATAACCGATGGCAATCAGGGCGTACATGCCCCCAAGACTCATTCCATTGACCACTTGCTGGAGAAAAATGGCGCCGTCCATTTTGTAGCCTCGTCACAACTTAAGGGTTAACCACGGTACGAAACGCCAGCTTGCCATCTTTCACTTCGTTGATGACCGCGCTGCGAATGGCATCGCCGTTCTGTAACGTCAGCGTGCCGGTCACGCCCTGGAAATCTTTGGTGGCGCGGATTTTTTCATTCACGCAGACCCGATCGTGGGGATCGCTGCACTGGTTCATGGCGTTGACGATGACGTTATAGGCGTCCGCCGCCATTGCGCCCCAGGTATGGGTCGGCTGCTGGTATTTGGCTTCCCAGGCTTTGATGAAGGTTTCCCCCGCCGGGGTCTGCTCTTTGGCGTTCGGCGAGTAGTAATCGGTGGTCATATAGCCGTTGACCGCGTCTTTACCGACATCGAAGAAGACCTGATCCGCGGCCAGACCGTCGCCGCCCACCACCGGTTTGTTGAGCCCCAGTTGTTTAGACTGCACGGCAATCAGCGCCCCTTCGGTGTAGTAGATCGGCATGTAAATCATGTCGACATTCTTCGCCTTGACGCTCGCCAGCTGGGCTTTAAAGTCCTTGCTGCCGCCCGGGGCCTGGACCTCGATGGGAATGGTGCCGCCGTTTTTCAGGAACTGGGTGCGGAACGCTTTCGCCAGGCCGACGGAGTAGTCGTTGCTGCTGTCAAACACGATGGCGGCGGTTTTGGCTTTCAGATCGCGGGAGGCCAGATTGGCCCCGACCACCCCCTGGAAGCTGTCCGAGAAGCAGACCCGGCTGACGTAGGGATGGTTGCGGGTGACGCGGTCGTTGGTGGCGGTGGAGGAGACCAGCGGCGTTTTGCTGTCGTCGGCGATTTTGGTCATCGCCAGGGTGTTGGAGGAGGTGACTTCCCCGATCACGGCATCCACTTTATCGCTGGAGACCAGGCGCTGCATGGCGTTGGCCGCTTCGACTTTGTCGCTTTTATCATCGATAACGATAAGCTTGATGGTATCGCCATTTTTTAACGTTGGGGTGATGGCCTGAATAATGTCCAGCCCTTTCTGCGACGGCTGACCATAGCCGCTGAGGGCGCCGCTCAGGGGTAATACCACCCCGATTTTAATTTCCGCTGCCTGCGCGCTGCTGGCGCCGACCAGCGCGGCAACCAGCGTGGCCATTAAAGACGCTTTCCCGGAAAACGATTTCATTGGTATTTCTCCGTCGGTCGATTATTTATCTTTAACCATCAATGACTGCATAACATTGAGGAATAATGCGCCAGCGTATCCGGCGAATTATTGGCTGTTATGTTGAATAGATAACGAGATATATACCCTAAATAATTCGAGTCGCATGAAGGCGGCAAGTAAGCGAGTCGCCAGACGCTTACAGAAGTAAGTGACTGGGGGAGAGAACGCAGCCAACGCACATGCAACTTGAAGTATGACGGGTATTTTTAATGCGCTGATTTACCTTACAACGTCCGTTTCGTTTTTACTCATGCAATATTCTTATTACCTGCAGGGAAGGGCATAAGGCTGGCGACAACACGGTTTTTGGTACGGTGAAAGCATTTTGCCGGGGGGCGACTGGCGCCTTACCCGGCCTGAAAAATACGCCATATAAACCGCTGGCACGGCTTCCGTAGACCCGTACCAGCGAAGCGCCGCCGGGCAATTTCAGCGCGCGGCGGAATATAAAAGTCAGGTGCACAAGATAATATTAAAAATCTATTCTGCTGCTCGCGTGACTTATTATTTTAAAGGGGGCAACGGTTTTATTTTACCATGCAGCGCCGGATTATCGCTTTCATCTTTCAGACCCACCCCGGTAAGCCGGCGCAAAAAAGCCTGCTCCAGCAGCCAGGCCAGTTTAAAGGCGGCGGCGTCATGGCTTAATCCCTCCGGCCGAATATTGGAGATACAGTTGCGCTCAGACTCCAGGCGCTGACGATGAGGCTGCCAGGTGAGGTAGACGCCGAGGCTGTCCGGCGAGGAGAGACCCGGTCGTTCGCCAATCAGGATCGCCACCGCGCGGGCTTTCAGGGTTTCGCCAATATCATCCCCCAGCGCCACCCGCGACTGATGCGCCAGCACCACCGGCGCCAGGCCGATACCCAGCGTCCGCAGATAGGGCAGCAGGGCGCGAATCAACGGCACCGCCTGGCGCTCTACCGCCCAGGAAGAGAGGCCGTCGCCGATCACCAGCAGCAGGTCGGCGGGGCGGACGCCGCTGGCGGCGAGGTCGGCGCGACTCTCATCGGCGAGCTGCCGCCCGAGATCCGGGCGCCGCAGATAGGTATGACGGTCCGGCGCGGCGCTGTGCACCGTCAGGGCGTCGAGGCCGAGCGCCGCCAGCGGCGCCACCAATTGTTGGCTGGCGAACGGCTGATGAATGGCATCCCGCGCTCTGGCATGGGCCAGACCAAAGTTGAGGACTTCGCGGGTCGGCAGACTGGCGCCGCTGCGCCCCAGGGCGATCCGCGCATCGGTAAATTCACGCAGCGGGTTCCAGGCATCGGGACGGTTCATACGGAGGCTCCTTGCGGCAGGACGGACAGCAGCGGATGGCGGGCGTCGGTGAGCCGCAGCGCGCCGTGCGGATCGATAATCTGCATCTTCGCCAGCCAGTCGGCGAACTCCGGGGCATGCTTTAAGCCCAGCAGACGACGGGCGTACAGCGCGTCATGGAACGAGGTGCTCTGGTAATTGAGCATGATATCGTCCGCTCCGGGCACGCCGATCAGGAAGGTGAGCCCGGCGGCGCACAGCAAGGTCAGCAGGGTGTCCATATCATCCTGATCCGCTTCCGCGTGGTTGGTATAGCAGACGTCGCAGCCGATCGGCAGGCCCATCAGCTTGCCGCAGAAATGATCCTCCAGCCCGGCGCGAATAATCTGCTTGCCGTCGTAGAGATACTCCGGACCGATAAAACCGACCACGGTATTGACCAGTAGCGGTTCAAAGTGGCGGGCGACGGCGTAGGCCCGCGCCTCACAGGTTTGCTGATCGACGCCGTGGTGGGCGTTGGCCGACAGGCAGCTTCCCTGGCCGGTCTCAAAATACATCACATTGTTGCCGAGGGTACCGCGCCTGAGGCTCAGGGCCGCCTCGCGGGCCTCCTGCAGCATGGCAAGATTGATGCCGAAGCCGCTGTTGGCCGCTTCGGTACCGGCCACCGACTGGAACACCAGATCCACCGGCGCGCCGCGCTCAATCAGCTGCAGCGTATTGGTCACATGGGTCAGAATGCAGGACTGGGTAGGGATGGCGAAGCGCTGAATAATATCGTCCAGCATGACGTTCAGCTGCGCCAGCACCGGTAAGCTGTCGCTGGCCGGGTTGATGCCGATCACCGCGTCCCCGGCGCCGTACAGCAGCCCGTCGAGCATACTGGCGGCGATGCCTTTCAGGTCGTCGGTGGGATGGTTGGGCTGCAGGCGTACGCTGAGGTGGCCGGGCAGGCCGATGGTGTTGCGAAAGCGCGTCACCACCTGGCATTTGCTGGCGGCAAGGATCAGATCCTGATTGCGCATCAGCTTACTGACCGCCGCCGCCATCTCCGGGGTGATGGCGCGGGCGACCCGCTGCAGCGTGGCGGTATCGGTAGCATCATCCAGCAGCCAGTCGCGAAAATCGCCGACCGTCAGGTGACGCAGGGCGGCAAAGCCCTGCGCATCATGGGTGTCGAGGATCAGGCGAGTCACTTCGTCCTGCTCGTAAGGGATAAGCGGGTTGTCGAGAATGTCGGTCAGCGGCACCTCGGCGAGGGCCATTTTCGCCGCCATCCGCTCTTCGGCTGAGGTGGCGATAATCCCTGCGAGGGCGTCGCCGGAGCGGGCTGGCGACGCTTTCGCCATCAACGTTTTCAGACTATCAAAGCGCCATACCTGGCCCGATAGCGTGGTTTTATACATGCCGCCTCCTCAGGAGACCGTGCGCAGTTGAGGATCCACTGGCGCCCGTTCACGGGCCGCTGCGGTTTTGCGGAACCACAGGTAGCCGCCGAGCATCATCGCCGCGAAAATCAGCGCCAGCAGCAGGTTATACCAGACCATCGCCACCAGGCAGAGCACCGCCATGCCGAGGGCAAAGGCCGGCGCCAGCGGGTAGAGCGGCGCGCGGAACGGACGGATCAGCTTCGGCTCGCTACGGCGCAGTTTGAACAGCGCCGCCATGGAAGTGATATACATAACAATAGCCCCAAATACCGACATGGTGACGATGCAGGCGGTTAGCGGCATGCCGCTGATGGTGATCAGCGAGTCGGAGAAGATCGCGGCGATCCCCACCACGCCCCCGGCGAGGATCGCCAGATGCGGGGTGCGGGTGCGGCGGTTGAGGGAGGCCAGCCCGGCGGGCAGATAGCCGGCGCGGGCGAGGGAGTAGATCTGCCGCGAGTAGCCCATAATGATGCCGTGGAAGGAGGCGACGAGGCCAAACAGCCCCAGCCACACCAGCATATGCAGCCAGCCGCTGCCGTTGCCCACCACCGTCTTCATCGCCTGGGGCAGCGGATCGTTAATATTGGACAGCGCGCGCCAGTCGCCGACGCCGCCGGCGAAGACCATCACGCCGATCGCCAGCACCGTCAGCGTCAGAATGCCGCCGCCCAGGGCGCGGGGAATGGTGCGCTGCGGATCTTTGGCCTCTTCGGCCGCCATGGAGGCCCCCTCAATGGCGAGGAAGAACCAGATGGCGAACGGAATGGCGGCGAACATCCCCGGCAGCGCCAGGCCGCTGAAGCTGTCCGCGCCCGCCCAGCCGTTAGTGGTGAAGTGGTTCCAGGAGAAGCCGGGGGCGACCACGCCCATGAACACCAGCAGCTCGAAGATGGCCAGCAGGGTGACGATCAGCTCGAAGGTGGCGGCGATGCCGACGCCGAGAATATTGAGCGTCATAAAGATCACGTAGGCGCCGCAGGCGACCCATTTCGGATCCAGCGCCGGAAACTGCACGTTGAGGTAGGCCCCGATGGCCATGGCGATGGCCGGCGGGGCGAAGACGAATTCAATCAGGGTGGCAAAACCAGCGATAAAGCCGCCGGTGGGCCCGAAGGCGCGGTAGGCATAGGCGAAAGGGCCGCCAGCGTGCGGGATGGCGGTGGTCAGCTCGGTAAAGCTGAAAATAAAGGCGCAGTACATGGCGGCGACCGCCAGGGCGACGACCATAAACCCCATCGTGCCCGCCTGCGACCAGCCGTAGCTCCAGCCGAAGTACTCCCCGGATATCACCAGTCCGACGGCGATCCCCCATAAACGAAAACTGCCGAGCGTTCTTTTTAAGGTGGTGGTGTGCTCTGTCATACGTATTGCCTCGCCAGATAGAAAGGTGCTGAACGACAGGCTGCAAAGAGAGTGCCAGAACGTTGTCTGCCGCGATAAGGCGTCAGTCCGTGGCGCGCCCGCTGGCGCTGCGCAAAAATGGGGCAGGCTGCACGCTGTCGGCGCGCGCCCTGGTGCAGCGGCTTTGCTTTTTCAGCGGCGGCACGGTATAACACTTCTTCTTTTGGATGTTTAGATGTCTATACGTTTATACGCATCATGACCCGGGCAAGCGGGCTGGCGTGAGAAAATAAAATGCAAAGCACAACACAACAACAAGGTGGGCAGCTGAAGCGCACCATGAAAACGCGCCATCTGATCATGCTGTCGCTCGGCGGCGTGATTGGCACCGGCTTATTCTTTAATACCGGCTATATCATCTCCACCACCGGCGCGGCCGGGACGCTGCTGGCGTATCTGATTGGCGCCCTGGTGGTCTGGCTGGTGATGCAGTGCCTTGGCGAACTGTCGGTGGCGATGCCAGAGACCGGCGCCTTCCACGTTTACGCGGCGCGCTATCTTGGCCCGGCGACGGGCTATACCGTGGCGTGGCTCTACTGGCTAACGTGGACGGTGGCGCTGGGGTCGAGCTTCACCGCGGCGGGATTCTGCATGCAGTACTGGTTCCCGCAGGTGCCGGTCTGGATCTGGTGCGTGGTGTTCTGCGCAGTGATCTTCGGCCTTAACATCATTTCGACGCGCTTCTTCGCCGAAGGCGAGTTCTGGTTCTCGCTGGTGAAAGTGATCACCATCGTCGCGTTTATTATTCTCGGCGGCGCGGCCATTTTCGGCATCATTCCGATGCAGGATGGCTCCCCGGCGCCGGGCCTGCGCAATATCACCGCCGAAGGCTGGTTCCCGCACGGCGGCCTGCCGATCCTGATGACCATGGTGGCGGTGAACTTCGCCTTCTCCGGGACGGAGCTTATCGGCATTGCCGCCGGAGAGACGGAAAACCCGCATAAGGTTATTCCGGTTGCCATCCGCACCACCATCGCCCGGCTGATTATTTTCTTTATCGGCACCGTGTTTGTGCTGGCGGCGCTGATCCCAATGCAGCAGGCGGGGGTGGAGAAAAGCCCCTTCGTGCTGGTGTTTGAGAAGGTGGGCATCCCTTATGCGGCGGACATGTTCAACTTCGTGATCCTGACGGCGATCCTGTCGGCGGCTAACTCCGGCCTGTACGCTTCCGGGCGGATGCTGTGGTCGCTGTCGAACGAGAAGACGCTGCCGGCCTGCTTTGCCAAAGTCAATAAACGGGGCGTGCCGGTGACCGCCCTGTCGGTGAGTATGCTGGGCGGCGTGCTGGCGCTGTTCTCCAGCGTGGTGGCGCCAGATACGGTGTTTGTCGCGCTGTCGGCGATCTCCGGTTTTGCGGTGGTGGCGGTGTGGTTGAGCATCTGCGCCTCGCACTTTATGTTCCGCCGCCGCCATCTGCAGCAGGGTAAGGCGCTGAGCGATCTGCAGTATCGCGCTCCCTGGTATCCGGTGGTGCCCGTTCTGGGCTTTGTGCTGTGCCTGGTGGCCTGCGTGGGCCTCGCTTTTGACCCGAGCCAGAGAATTGCGCTGTGGTGCGGGATCCCCTTTGTGGCCCTGTGCTATGGTGCCTGGTATCTTACTCGTTCACGGAATATGACTCAGGAGCCCCAACATGTCGCAGACTAATCCGTTTACCGCCCTGCTTGCCGCCCAGCCTTTCGTGCTGCTGGACGGCGCCATGGCCACCGAGCTGGAGGCCCGCGGCTGCGATCTGGCCGACAGCCTGTGGTCGGCGAAAGTGCTGCTGGAGAACCCGCAGCTGATCCGCGATGTGCATCTCGACTACTTTCGCGCCGGGGCGCAGGTGGCGATCACCGCCAGCTATCAGGCCACTCCGGCGGGCTTTGCCGCGCGCGGGCTGGATGAGGCGCAGTCCCGGGCGCTAATCGGCAAAAGCGTCGAGCTGGCGCGCAAAGCGCGCGAGGCGTACCTCGCCGAGAACCCGCAGGCCGGTGCGCTGCTGGTGGCCGGTTCGGTGGGGCCGTATGGCGCGTTTCTCGCCGACGGCTCGGAGTATCGCGGCGATTATCAGCGCAGCGCGGCAGAGTTCCAGGCCTTCCACCGCCCGCGCGTCGAAGCGCTGCTGGATGCCGGCGCCGACCTGCTGGCCTGTGAAACCCTGCCGTCATTCGCTGAGATCCAGGCCCTGGCGGCCCTGCTGCAGGAGTATCCCCGCGCTCGCGCCTGGTACTCCTTCACGCTGCGCGACGCCGAACATCTCAGCGACGGCACGCCGCTGCGCGAGGTGATGGCCGCCCTGGCGGATAACCCGCAGGTGGTGGCGGTGGGGATCAACTGTATCGCGCTGGAAAATACGCCCGCGGCGCTGGCGCATTTGCACAGCCTGACGGCCCTGCCGCTGGTGGTCTATCCTAACTCCGGCGAACATTATGATGCGGTGAGCAAGACCTGGCACCATCATGGCGAAGCCTGCGCCAGCCTGGCGGATTATCTGCCGCAGTGGCTGGCGGCCGGGGCGAAGCTGATCGGCGGCTGCTGCCGCACCACGCCGAAGGACATCGCCGCGCTTAACGCGAAGCGCTAAGTTTTTGCCGGGTGGCGCTGCGCTTACCCGGCCTACATATTGCGCGAACCGGATGCTGGGTAAGGCGTAGCCGCCGCCCGGCGCCAACCATCTGCCACTAACTCACCGCACAAAACCAACTATCCTTTCCCGCTTTTGTTCTAAAAACGATTCGCTATTAGCCAGAATTTTTAATTACTTCATCTCCATCCTGATGCCGGAAATACTGCACCTATAACAACTCAGGGGAAGCAGACATTATGGCATTCACATCGCGAATTACTCTTCTGGCGGCGCTGGCTGTCGCCGCCTTCCAGGCGCAGGCGGTCAACGTTACCGTGGCGTATCAAACCTCCGCTGAGCCGGCGAAAGTCGCCCAGGCGGACAACACCTTCGCCAAAACCAGCGGGGCGACCGTCGACTGGCGGAAATTTGACAGCGGCGCCAGCGTGGTACGCGCCCTGGCCTCCGGCGATGTGCAGATCGGCAATATCGGCTCCAGCCCGCTGGCGGTGGCCGCCAGCCAGCAGGTGCCGATTGAAGTGTTCCTGCTTGCCTCAAAGCTCGGCAACTCAGAAGCGCTGGTGGTGAAGAAAAGCATTACCAAACCGGAAGATCTGATCGGCAAGCGCATCGCCGTGCCGTTTATCTCCACCACCCACTACAGCCTGCTGTCGGCGCTCAAACACTGGGGCATCAAGCCGGGCCAGGTACAGATTATTAACCTGCAGCCGCCGGCGATTATCGCCGCCTGGCAGCGCGGGGATATCGATGGCGCTTACGTCTGGGCGCCAGCGGTTAACGAACTGGAAAAAGAGGGCAAGGTGCTGACCGATTCTTCTCAGGTTGGGGAGTGGGGCGCGCCGACCCTTGACGTCTGGGTGGTCCGTAAGGACTTCGCCGAGCAGCATCCGGAGATCGTCAAAGCGTTTGCTAAAAGCGCCATCGACGCCCAGCAGCCCTACATCGCCAACCCGGAGGCATGGCTGAAACAGCCGGACAACATCAGCAAGCTGGCGCGCCTGAGCGGCGTGCCGGAAGCCGATGTCCCCGGTCTGGTGAAGGGCAATACCTATCTCACCGCCGCTGAGCAGGCGCAGGCGCTGAACGGGCCGGTCAATCAGGCCATCGTCGATACCGCGCGCTTCCTGAAAGAGCAGGGCAAAGTGCCTGCGGCGGGAACCGATTATCGTCAGTACGTTACTGACCGCTTTGTGAAGTAAAGGAGGCGGCGATGCTGCAAATCTCGCATCTTTCCGCTGACTACGGCGGTAAACCGGCGCTGGCGGATATCAACCTGACGCTGGAGAGTGGGGAGCTGTTGGTGGTGCTGGGGCCTTCGGGCTGCGGTAAAACTACCCTGCTGAACCTGATTGCCGGATTCGTGCCCTATCAGCACGGCAGCATCACCCTCGAAGGTCAGCGGGTGACCGGGCCGGGCGCAGAGCGCGGGGTGGTCTTCCAGAATGAAGGTCTGCTGCCGTGGCGCAATGTGCAGGATAACGTGGCGCTGGGCCTCCAGCTGGCGGGCGTGGATAAAGCGCAGCGCCGGCAAGCGGCGGCGCAGATGCTGAAGAAGGTGGGGCTCGAAGGGGCGGAAAAGCGCTTTATCTGGCAACTGTCCGGCGGTCAACGCCAGCGGGTGGGCATCGCCCGGGCGCTGGCGGCGAATCCGCAGCTGTTGCTGCTGGACGAGCCCTTCGGCGCGCTTGACGCCTTTACCCGCGAGCAGATGCAGACGCTGCTGCTGAAACTGTGGCATGAGACCGGCAAACAGGTGCTGCTGATCACCCATGATATTGAAGAGGCCATCTTCATGGCGACCGAGCTGGTGCTACTGTCGCCGGGGCCGGGACGGGTGGTGGAGAGGCTGCGACTTGATTTCAGCCGTCGCTTTGTCGCGGGCGAATCCTGCCGCAGCATCAAATCCGACCCGCGCTTTATTGAACAGCGGGAATACATTCTGAGCCGGGTGTTTGACCAACGGGAGGCTTTCTCATGAGCGTGGTACTGAACGACAAACCGCGTCAGTCGACGCTGAAGTGGCGCTGGCCGCTCTCCCGCCAGCTCACCCTCAGCGTGGCGACCCTGGCGGTATTGCTGGCCGTCTGGTGGGCGGTCGCGGCGTTGCAGCTGATTAGTCCGCTGTTTCTGCCGCCGCCGGGCCAGGTGCTGCAGAAGCTTATCACCATCGCCGGGCCGCAGGGCTTTATGGATGCGACGCTCTGGCAGCACCTGGCGGCGAGCCTGACGCGGATCGTTATCGCCCTGCTGGCGGCAGTGCTTATTGGCGTACCGGTGGGGATCGCCATGGGGCTCAACTCGACGGTGCGCGGGATCCTCGACCCGCTGATCGAACTCTATCGTCCGGTGCCGCCGCTGGCCTACCTACCGCTGATGGTGATCTGGTTTGGCATCGGTGAAACCTCGAAGATCCTGCTGATCTACCTGGCGATTTTCGCGCCGGTAGCCATGTCGGCGCTGGCAGGGGTAAAAAGCGCGCAGCAGGTGCGGATTCGCGCTGCCCGTTCGCTTGGCGCCAGCCGGGCGCAGGTGCTGTGGCTGGTGATCCTGCCCGGCGCGCTGCCGGAGATCCTCACCGGGCTGCGCATTGGTCTCGGGGTGGGCTGGTCAACGCTGGTGGCCGCTGAGCTGATCGCCGCCACCCGCGGATTAGGATTTATGGTGCAGTCTGCCGGCGAGTTTCTCGCTACCGATGTGGTGCTGGCGGGGATCGCGGTGATTGCTATTATCGCCTTTTTACTGGAACTGGGTCTGCGCGCGCTGCAGCGGCGCCTGACGCCCTGGCATGGAGAAGTACAATGAGTGAACGTCTGAGCATTACCCCGCTGGGGCCCTATATTGGCGCGCAGGTGAGCGGGGCGGATTTAACCCGTCCGCTGAGCGACAACCAGTTTGAGCAGCTGTATCACGCGGTGCTGCGTCATCAGGTGGTATTCCTGCGCGAGCAAAATATCACCCCGGCGCAACAGCGCGACCTGGCGCTGCGGTTTGGCGACCTGCATATCCATCCGGTCTACCCTCATGCCCCAGGGGTGGAGGAGATTATCGTCCTCGATACCCACAACGATAATCCGCCGGATAATGACAACTGGCATACCGATGTCACCTTTATCGACACGCCGCCCGCCGGCGCCATTCTGGCGGCGAAAGAGCTGCCGACGACCGGCGGGGACACCCTGTGGACCAGCGGCATCGCCGCCTGGGAAGCGCTGTCAGAACCTTTCCGGCAGCTGCTGAGCGGCCTGCATGCCGAACACGATTTCCGCAAATCGTTCCAGGAGTATAAGTACAACAAGACCGAAGCCGAGCATCGGCGCTGGCAGGAAGCGGTGGCGAAGCATCCGCCGCTGCTGCATCCGGTAGTACGTACCCACCCGGTGACCGGCAAGCAGGCGCTGTTCGTTAATGAAGGCTTTACCACGCGAATTGTCGAGGTGAGTGAGAAAGAGAGCGCAGCGCTGCTGAACTTCCTGTTTGCTCATGTCACTAAACCGGAGTTTCAGGTGCGCTGGCGCTGGCAGCCGAACGATGTCGCTATCTGGGATAACCGGGTGACCCAGCATTACGCCAACGCCGACTATCTGCCGCAGCGGCGGATCATGCACCGGGCGACGATCCTCGGCGATAAGCCGTATTACCGGGCGGGGTAAGGCTTGTAGCCGGTTAAGGCATCAGCCGCGAGCCGCGGAGAAAAGCGGATGCTGCATTGCCCGCTGCTTCCCGGAGGCGTCGCCTGACGCGCCTTTTCCGGGCTACCGATCCGTCGGAAACGGTAGCCCGGCTAAGGCGCAACGCGCCGCAAGCCGGGAAAAAGCGTTTATGCCGATTTTTGCGCACCCAGATGCGCGCCAATATAGCGCTGGTAGCGATTGGCCTTCAGGTAGGTGAGATCCACCAGCACCAGACCATCCACGCAGTTGTTGAAATCCGGGTCGCTGCCGAAATCGATAAACTGCACGCCGCCCGGCTCGCACACTTCCGAGTACTGCTTATACAGCGGGGGGATCGCGCAGCCGAGGTTGCCGAGCAGGGACTTCAGCCGGGCCAGGTCGTCGTTGTAATCCTCCCCGCCAAACTGCGCCAGCACGTCGGGCAGCGACGCCGGATAAGGTCGACGCGACTCCGCCAGCGGATGCGTCGCCGGGAACCACATCCGGTAGAATGCCACCAGCAGATCGCGGGCGGCGGGCGGCAATCCGCCAGAAATCGACACCGGACCAAACAGATAGCGATAGTGCGGATAGCGCGCCAGATAAGCGCCGATGCCGGACCACAGGTAGTCCAGCCCGCGACGCCCCCAGTAGCGCGGCTGGATAAAGCTGCGCCCCAGCTCAATGCCGTGCTGCAGGACATCGTCCATCCGCCCGTCGTAATGGAACAGACTGTAACTGTAGATCCCCTCCAGGCCGCGCTTTGCCAACTGGATAGCCGTCGGCATAAAGCGGTAAGCGCCGACGATCTCGAGGTCTTCTTCATCCCACAGGATCAGATGCAGATAGTCGTCGTCATACCCGTCGATATCCCGCCGTTTGCCGCTGCCTTCCCCGACCGCGCGGAAGGCGATTTCCCGCAGGCGTCCCAGCTCGCGCAGCAGCGGCGCGTCCTCCTGGCCGTTGCGCTGCCAGAGGTAAATCACTTTGCCATCGGCGGTGCGGCCCAGGCATTCGGCCTTGTGCAGTTCGCGTTTGAGCAGCGCCCGGTCTTCCGGACGGGCGATAGCGCTTTCGGTTTTAAACCGCCCCGGCAGCCCTTTGCGCAGCTGTTCAAGGTGCTGATAGCAGCTGCCGGTAAGCTCGCGAGCGCTGGACTGCACATCGAACCAGTTCGACCAGGGGATCTGCTGGCCGATACGCACCGGCAGGCTGCTGTTGCGCCGGCGAAACATCTGCTGCATCAGCAGGAGCAGCGGCAGGTTGTCTGATATCAGCGTGCTGGCGTAAAACAGGGCGCTGTTGCGGGCGTTAATCCACGCCGGCAGCAGCGGGGCGCGATATTTTGCCGCCAGCTTAATAAAGCCGGAGTGCCATTTTTTATCGCGGATGCCGCGAGGGGTGAGGCGGGAGACTTCCCCCGCCGGGAAGAAGATCAGCACCCCACCGGCCTGCAGCTGCTGGTCCATCTGCTGCAGCGCCGCTTTAGCGGTGCGGCCATGAATATTATCTACCGGGATAAACAGCGAGCTCAGGGGCTCAAGGTGGGTGAGCATGCGGTTGGTGACCACTTTGACATCGCGGCGCACGCGGGATACCGCATACAGGAGCGCCAGGCCGTCGAGGGTGCCGGTGGGGTGGTTGGCGATAATGACCAGCGGGCCATATTCGGGGATTTGTTCGAGATCGTGCGCCGGGATGGCGCAGCGGATATTGAGGTATTCCAGCACCTGTTCGACCGTATCAAGCCCCTTCAGGTGGCGGTGACGGTCGGCAAATTGTTGAAACTCTTCCTCATAAAATAGCTTTTTTAACAGTTTCTTTTGCCAGGGGGCGGGCCTCGCCTGAGGCCACAGGTCATCGAGTACGTTGTCGAGACTAAACATAGTGGCTCCTCCTCCGTCCTGCCCAGACAGTAGAAGGTGGAGATGTCGTTCAGATTACAGTTGGGTGAAGTTTCGGTCGCAGCAAGCGAGGTTCCCCGGATAGCGGCGCAAGCGCCTTATCCGGGCTACGGTTGGCGCCGATTTGTAGCCCCGGTAAGCGTCAGCGCCACCGGGGAGAGGCTATCGGCGTTCACCGCAGCTAAGATCAAAGCTATCGCCAGCCCAATTTGGGGGATATAGCCCGCGCTGGACATCGCGATGAAAGGTTGAAAATGGCCAATCGATCACCCGGGTGACCCAGCCATGCTTAAGTGGATTGATATGGATGTAATCAACGTGTCGGCGGTAATCATCTTCATCGCGTATGGCATGCTCCCAGAAGCGCGGTTGCCAGAGGGGTTGTCGTTTTAACGTTCTGCTAAAACAGCCTTTGATATCTCTCCAGCGTGAAGAAAAATCGTCATCATTATGAGGTAGTGTCCAGATGCAATGCAGATGTTCAGGCAACACCACCCAGGCATCAATAATAAAGGGGCGATGTTGTTTAACAACGGCGACAGAGTAGCGCAATAATTCTATGTTTTCAGTTAGGTGCATGCTTCTACGGTCTTTAAGGTTAACAGTGAAGAACCAGGTTCCCCCCTTAATGTAATAACGTCGATAAGCCACCACAGGATCTCCTGGAATTCGGTATTTATGATGTGGTTTAACACGTTAGAAGGCGAAATCCGGTACGCCAAGGAGAAGGCGCAGAAGGTGGAAAGCGGCGCGCAAAGTTTTAGCTACAGATATTGGTTAGCGCCTGTCCCCGGATAGCGGCGCAAGCGCCTTATCCGGGCTACGGTGTGGTGGTCGCGATAAATACAGCGCACCGGAGATGAGGTTTGGTAGCTCCGGTAAGCGCAGCGCCACCGGGGAGGGGCGGGTTTAACGGAGGATCTTTTTCTCGGCCAGATCGAGGGCGAAATAGCTGAAGATCAGGTCGGCGCCTGCGCGTTTGATAGCGCCGAGGCTTTCCAGAACCACTTTCTCTTCATCGATAGCGCCCGCCTGGGCAGCGAATTTGATCATCGCGTACTCACCGCTGACCTGATAGGCGCCGAGCGGCAGATCGCTGCGTTCGCGGATATCGCGCAGAATATCCAGGTAGGCGCCAGCCGGTTTCACCATCAGGCAGTCGGCGCCCTGGGCTTCATCGAGCAGCGACTCGCGAATGGCCTCCCGGCGATTCATCGGGCTCATCTGATAGGTTTTCCGATCGCCCTTCAGCGCGGTACCGGCCGCTTCGCGGAACGGACCGTAGAAGGAAGAAGCGAACTTGGTCGAGTAGGACATGATCGCCGTATTGGTGAAGCCGGCGGCGTCCAGCGAGCGGCGAATCGCCTGCACCTGACCGTCCATCGCGGCGGAAGGAGCGATGAAATCCGCCCCCGCGGCGGCGGCGACAACGGCCTGTTTGCCGAGGTTTTCCAGGGTCGCGTCGTTATCCACCCCGTGGTCGCACAGCACGCCGCAGTGGCCGTGGGAGGTATATTCGCAGAAGCAGGTATCGGACATGACGATCATCTCCGGCACCGTGGACTTACAAATCCGCGACATACGCGCCACCAGACCATTTTCATTCCAGGTATCGCTGCCGGTGGCATCGGTGTGATGAGAAATACCAAAGGTCATCACCGAGCGGATCCCGGCGTTGGCGATGCGTTCGATCTCGCGCGCCAGATATTTTTCCGGAATGCGCATCACGCCGGGCATGGCCTCTATCGCTTTGTAATCATCAATTTCTTCTTCAACAAAGATCGGCAACACCAGGTCGTTCAAACTCAGTGTTGTCTCTTCAAACAGGGCGCGCAGCGCAGCGGATTGACGCAGACGGCGGGGGCGAGTGATTAAATCTGTCATGGTTTGTCTGATTTTGTGAAATGAAAGACGATAGTGTAACTGAAATGGCAGCGGGATGTTTCGCCAAAACGATCGTTATGGCGCATCGGCGAAACCTTCCCCGGGATTACTGGCTGGCCGTCTGCATGTTGGGCTGTGCGCCGCTCAGCTCGCTGACCAGGTCGTTGATGCCATCGCTCATATTGTTGAAGCGGGTTAACGGCGAGCGGGTTACCACCACAAAGGCGCCAACGTTAGCCTGCGGATTCATCGCCATATAGGTGATAAACCCGCCGCCGCCGCCGGTTTTCTGAATAATCCCCGGATGGCCGTTCTTCGGCTTCATATACACCCAGCCGAGGCCCAGCGCGTCTGCGCGGCCCGGCACGTCCATACCAATCACCCGGGTCAGCTGGTTACGCTGATAAATCAGCGTCTGCATCCGGTCGGCCTGCTGGCTGCGGGTATAGAAATCGGATGACAGGAACTGCTGCATCCAGCGCATCATATCCCCCGGCGTCGAGTAGACTCCGCCGCTGCCGATCGCCGCCAGGGTGTTGTTGCATGGGCTGGCGCCTTTTTCCGGGATCATCAGCCGCTGGCACTGATCCGGTGACGGGGTAAAGGTGGTGTCCTTCATCCCCAGCGGCCGGGTGATCTGCTCTTCAAACAGCTGCGGATACGGTTTGCCGGCGGCGGTGGCGAGCGCGTCCGCCAGTAAATCGAAGGCCAGGTTGGAGTAGGCCGCCTGCGAGCCCGGCGCGGTCTTCAGGGTCGCGGTAGAGAGCCAGTTCCAGCGCTGCTGGCGGGTCGGCCAGACAAACACCGGACGATGAGCGGCGCCGCCAGGCTGCTCGCGCGGCAGGGCGCTGGTATGGGTCGCGAGGTTAACCAGGGTGATTGGTTTTCCCTGCCAGTCAGGCACCCGGGCGCCCGGCGGGGCGTATTTACTCAGCGGATCGTTGAGTTTCACCACCCCCTGGTCGAGCAGCTTCACCAGCATCTCGCTGGTCATCAGTTTGCTGAGGGAGGCGATACGGATCACCGAGTCGAGCTGCGGGTGCTGATTATTCCCCGGGCGGGTTTCGCCAAAGCTGCGAAAAACACGCTGATTGCCATCGATAACCACCAGCGCCATGCCGGTGGCGCCGCTGCCGTAGTAGATATGATTGGCGTAACGATCGACCACATCCGAGGCGAAAACCGGGTCAACGGTAGGCTGTGCGGCCTGCACCGAGGTCCACGACGCCGCGCACAGCGCAGCAAAAATGAGCAAACTACGTTTCAACGGAGATCATCCATTAAATAAATAAAAAAGAAGAGGGTATTTATACTACGAAGTGGCGCAGAACAAAGCGGGATTCACAACATTCCTGCAGGAAAAAGGTAACGGTGCGTAAAAAAGACTTTTTTACGCTTTCGGATACCGGCTTTTTTCGCCGGCGCGTATGATGACCGTTTGGCTGAAGGTTCGTGGGAGAGAACAATGACGGCTCAACGGGTAGTGATGGTCGTGGATATGCAAAACGGCGTGTTCGCCACGCCGCGTCTGGCGCGCGAGCGCTGCGTCGCGCAAATTAATCGTCTGGTGCGCGCGGCGGACAAGGTTATTTTCATTCAGCATGATGAAGCCGGCGGCCTCGAAGCCGGCAGCGAAGGCTTCGCCCTGCTTCCTGAGCTGGAGCAGCCGGCTGGCGCGCTGTATGTCACCAAAACCGCCTGCGATGCCTTCTATCACACCTCGCTGGCGCAGGTGCTGGACGAACACGACATTCAGCAGTTCGTCATCTGCGGCTGCGCCACCGACTACTGCCTCGATACCACCGTTAAAAATGGCGCCAGCCGCGGGTACGGTATTGTTATTGCGGAAGATGCCCACACCACCGCCGACCGCCCCGCCGCGCAGGCCGCGACGCTTATCGCCCACTACAATGAGGTGTGGCGTACGCTGACCATTCCTGGCAATCCTTTACAGGTGAAACCCACAGAAACAATTCTGCATGCATGGCAGCAGAACTAAGCTGTTGATATCCGGTCTTATCATTCGTCTGTCCCGCGAGGGCTCATCCACGCGGCGGCCGACGTATGCGTCGTACACAGCAATAGCAGAACGATAAGAAGTTAGCAGGAGACAATGATGTTTAAATCTTTTTTCCCCAAACCGGGGCCGTTTTTTATTTCTGCCTTTATCTGGTCGCTGCTGGCCGTGATCTTTTGGCAGGCGGGCGGCGGCGACTGGCTGCTGCGGGTCACCGGGGCATCGCAAAATGTGGCGATCAGCGCGGCGCGCTTCTGGTCGCTCAACTATCTGGTGTTCTACGCTTACTATCTGTTTTGCGTCGGCGTGTTCGCGCTGTTCTGGTTTGTCTACTGCCCGCACCGCTGGCAGTACTGGTCGATTCTCGGCACCTCGCTCATCATCTTCGTCACCTGGTTTCTGGTGGAAGTCGGGGTGGCGATCAACGCCTGGTATGCGCCGTTCTACGACCTGATCCAGAGCGCGCTGGCCACCCCGCATAAGGTCAGCATCAACCAGTTTTATCAGGAAATCGGCGTCTTTCTCGGCATCGCGATCATCGCGGTGATTATTGGCGTGATGAACAACTTCTTCGTCAGCCACTACGTCTTCCGCTGGCGCACGGCGATGAACGAGCACTATATGGCCCACTGGCAGCATCTGCGCCATATCGAAGGCGCCGCGCAGCGTGTGCAGGAAGATACCATGCGTTTTGCTTCCACCCTCGAAGATATGGGCGTGAGCTTTATCAACGCGGTGATGACCCTGATCGCCTTCCTGCCGGTGCTGGTAACGCTCTCCGAACATGTTCCCGACCTGCCTATCGTCGGCCATCTGCCGTATGGCCTGGTGATTGCCGCTATCGTCTGGTCGCTGATGGGTACCGGCCTGCTGGCGGTGGTGGGGATTAAGCTGCCGGGCCTGGAGTTTAAAAACCAGCGCGTGGAAGCGGCCTATCGTAAAGAGCTGGTTTACGGCGAGGACGATGAAACTCGCGCCACGCCGCCGACGGTGCGCGAGCTATTCCGCGCGGTGCGTCGCAACTATTTCCGTCTCTATTTCCACTATATGTATTTCAATATCGCCCGCATCCTCTATCTGCAGGTGGATAACGTTTTCGGCCTTTTCCTGCTGTTTCCGTCGATCGTTGCCGGTACGATTACCCTCGGGCTGATGACGCAAATTACCAACGTCTTCGGCCAGGTGCGCGGCTCGTTCCAGTACCTGATCAGCTCGTGGACAACGCTGGTGGAACTGATGTCCATCTACAAACGTCTGCGCAGTTTTGAACGCGAGCTGGACGGCAAACCGCTGCAGGAAGCGATCCCGACATTACGTTAATCAAGACAAGGAAGCATAATGGCCGCACGTTTATCGCGCATTATTCCCGTTTCATTGACGCTGCTGGCGGCCATGGCGCTGAGCGCCTGTACCAGCCAGCAGGCCCCGGCGCTGAAAGAGGGCGAGAAGCCTGTTGACGTGGCATCGGTGGTGCGGCAGAAAATGCCGGCCAGCGTCAAGGATCGGGAGGCCTGGGCGCAAGCCATCGCTACCGCGTTTGACAGCCAGAAGCTGGCGCCGACGGAAGAAAACGTCTGCTCGGTGCTGGCGGTCGCGCAGCAAGAGTCTAACTATCAGTCCGATCCGGTGGTGCCGGGGCTGAATAAAATCGCCTGGCAGGAAATTGACCGCCGGGCGGAAAAAATGCACATTCCGCCGTTTCTGGTCCATACCGCGCTGAAGATCACCTCGCCAAACGGTAAAAGCTATAGCGACCGTCTGGACAATGTGAAGACGGAAAAGCAGTTGAGCGCCATTTTTGATGACTTTATCGGGATGGTGCCGATGGGGCAGAAGCTGTTCGGTTCCCTTAACCCGGTGCACACCGGGGGGCCGATGCAGGTCAGTATTGCTTTTGCCGAGCAGCACACCTCCGGCTACCCGTGGAAAATGAACGGCACGGTGCGCCAGGAGGTCTTCAGTCTGCGCGGTGGCCTGTGGTTTGGCACCTATCATCTGCTGAACTATCCGGCCAGTTATAGTGCGCCATTGTACCGCTTTGCCGACTTCAACGCCGGCTGGTACGCCAGCCGTAACGCCGCCTTCCAGAACGCGGTGGTGAAAGCCAGCGGGGTAAAACTGGCGCTCGACGGCGACCTTATCCGCTACGACAGCGAGGAGCCGGGCAGCACCGAGCTGGCGGTGCGTCGCCTGGCGAGCCAGCTGGGGATGAGCGACAGCGAGATCCATCGTCAGTTGAAAAAGGGCGACAGCCTGGCGTTTGAGAAGACCGATCTCTATCAGCAGGTTTTCCGTCTCGCCGAGAAAAAGGCGGGCAAAACCCTGCCGCGGGAGATGTTGCCAGGGATCCAGCTGGAGAGTCCAAAAATCACCCGAAATCTGACGACGGCGTGGTTTGCGAAACGGGTTGATGAGCGGCGGGCAAACTGTATGGCGCGGCGTTAACGGCGCTGACGCCAGCGCACGATAAGCGCCAGTACCCCGATGAACGTGCAGCCGATAAGGAAAGGGATCAGACCAAAGAGGGTACCCACGGCGAGGCTGATGTCGACTTGCGGACGGCTGGCGTCCTGGGCTTGCATCAGGCGTTCAAATACCCCCGGGGCGTGGATCAGCATGCTGAGCATCTGCGCGCCGGCCCAGCAGCAGATCAACACGAACAGCCCGTAGGCGACATGGCTGCCGGTCAGCGCGCCCCTTTTTTTATTTCCCAAAAGCGATTTTGAAAAACTGAATTCAGCCATAGGCCCTCCCACATCTGCGCTGCTGGTTTTTTCTCCAGCTCTATGTCAGGTATTCTGGCAGTCAGGGGCCATCATCAGTATCAGATTGCTGGTAATTGCCGTCCAGGAATAATCCTGTTTTCGCCGTTGTGTTAACTGCGCCACAGGAGCACAAAAGGGAGAGCGGCGTCGCAATCCAGCAACATTCTCCATATCGCTACAGACCGCCGCGGGCGGCTATGCGAAGATGCGTTTTTTGCTGTTGGAGGCCGCATGAAGCTCACTGATAAAATTCGCCGCGATTGGCACTACTACGCCGTGGCGCTGGGGTTGATTTTTATTCTTAATGGCGTGGTGGGGCTGCTGGGGTTTGAAACTCAGGGGTGGCAATCCTACGCCGTCGGTCTGATCACCTGGGTCATTAGCTTCTGGATTGCGGGCTTTGTGATCCGCCGCCGCCCGGCAGAAGAGGCCTGAGGCCGCCGCTGCCAGGCGGGGTAAAACGCGTTTTAGTTCATGGAGGTTTTCAGCACCCGGTCCGCGGCATGGCGCTCCAGCGCCAGCTCAATCAGACGGGTGATCAGGCTGGTGTAGTCGAGACCGCTGGCCTGCCACAGCTTCGGATACATGCTGATGTTGGTAAAGCCCGGCAGGGTGTTGATCTCGTTGATCACCACCTCGTTGTCGGCGGTGAGGAACACGTCGACACGAGCCATGCCGCTGCAGCCCAGGGTCTGGTAGGCCTGCACCGCGATAGCGCGAATTTTGTCGTTGATCTCAGGGGCGATAGCGGCCGGGACTACCACCTGCGCGCCCTGATCGTCGATATACTTGGTGTCGTAGGCGTAAAACTCGCTGTTGAGGACGATTTCACCGCAGGTGCTGGCCTGCGGGTGGTCGTTACCCAGCACCGCACACTCAATTTCCCGCCCTTTAATGCCTTGCTCCACCACCACTTTATGGTCAAATTCGAAGGACAGGGCCACCGCCTGATGGTACTGCTCTTCGTTTTTAACTTTGCTGACGCCAACCGACGAGCCCTGATTAGCCGGCTTAACGAACAGCGGCAGGCCAAGCTTCGCTTCGACATCGGCAAAGCTGAACTGCGCGCGGTTGGCGCGGGTGAGTGTGATAAACGGGGCGACGGCGAGCCCGGCGTCGCGCAGCAGACGTTTGGTCACGTCTTTGTCCATACAGGCCGCAGAGCCCAGCACATCGGAGCCGACGAACGGCAGATTCGCCATGCGCAGCATCCCCTGCAGGGAGCCATCTTCACCCAGCGTGCCGTGGACGATCGGGAAAATCACATCGATGGCCGCCAGCGGTTGGCCGCTTTCGGCGTTAATCAGCTGCTGCGCTTCGCGGCCCGGGATCTGCGCCAGAGTCACCGTGGAAGGGCGCAGGGCAATGCGGGCAGGATCCTGTGCGTTGAGCAGGTAGTTGCCGGCGTCGTTGATATGCCACAGCCCCTGTTTATCAATACCCAACAGAACCACATCGAAGCGCGATTTATCAATCGCTTCCACGATATTCTTCGCTGACTGCAGCGACACTTCATGCTCCGCCGACTTGCCACCAAAAACGATCCCAACCCTCATCTTTGCCATTTCAACTTCCATCCAGATAACATCAAAGGGCATAACATACCATGTGAAACCGCTGCCTGGCTGCCATAATATTTACCTGATCAATTGACGGGAGTGGGCGTGAGAGGAAAGACGCTGCTGGTGCTGGCCGGGCTGCTCGGCGCGGGCCTGTTGGGATACCGCAATCTGCCGCCGCACCTGAATCCGCTGGCGCCGCTGGCGCTGGACGATCCCCCGGGCTGGCTGACGTCGTTTAAGCTGCGCAGGCTGACGGCAGACCAGTGCGCCTCCCTGCTGGCGGAAGCCAATCGCCGGCGGCTTATCGCCAGCCGGCCGGTGGCCGACAGCGAGGGAAGCTGCCCTCTGCGTAACGTGGTGCGGGTGGCGAATTTTGGCTCGGTGCAGCTGAGCAGTAGTTTTCTCGCCAGCTGCCCGCTGGCGCTGAGCAGTGCGCTGTACATCGAGCAGCAGGCGAAGCCGCTGACCCGGCAGCTGATGGCGAGCGATCTGCGTCAGATCGATCATCTCGGCAGCTTTGCCTGCCGCAATATTTACCATCGTCAACAGGCGCGGCGCAGTGAACACGCCACGGCGGACGCGCTGGACGTCAGCGGTTTCCGTCTGGCGGACGGTAGACGCGTTAGCGTCCTGCAGGGCTGGCGGAGCGAGACTTCGCGCCCCTGGCTGGCGGTGCTGTTGAGCAGCAGTTGCCATTACTTCGGTAACGCGCTGGGGCCAGAGTACAACGCGGCTCACGCCAACCATTTTCATTTCGGCATGCGCGGGCAGGGCTTCTGCTTTTGAGCATAAAGCGCTATGAGCAGCCTAAATGACCAGAAAATGCTTCGTCAGGCTCTCATCCGCAGCCATAAAACACCAAACTCACCGCCAGCGCATCTATGGTAGTACACCAGTGGGATGAAATTGCTAAGCTAGATAATAATTGGCAAATCATTAATGAATACGCGTAGTTATGGAATCCTGGAAGGTTAATCTCATCTCCGTCTGGTTTGGTTGCTTTTTTACCGGCCTGGCGATCAGTCAAATTCTCCCCTTTTTACCCCTCTACGTCTCCCAGCTCGGCGTCACCTCGCATGAAGCGCTATCGATGTGGTCGGGGCTGACCTTCAGCGTCACTTTTCTTGTCTCGGCGATCGTCTCGCCAATGTGGGGAAGCCTGGCGGACCGTAAAGGCCGCAAGCTCATGCTGCTGCGCGCCTCGTTGGGGATGGCGATTGCCATTTTACTGCAGGCCTTCGCCACCAACGTCTGGCAGCTGTTTATCCTGCGGGCGATCATGGGCTTAACCTCCGGTTATATTCCCAACGCCATGGCGCTGGTGGCCTCCCAGGTGCCGCGCGAGCGCAGCGGCTGGGCGCTAAGCACGCTGTCGACGGCGCAAATTAGCGGGGTGATCGGCGGTCCGCTGCTGGGCGGTTTCCTGGCGGACCACGTCGGGCTGCGGATGGTCTTTTTTATTACGGCGATCCTGCTGACCATCAGTTTTCTGGTGACCCTGTTTCTGATTAAAGAGGGCGTTCGCCCGCAGGTCAGCAAAAGCGAGCGTCTCACCGGGAAACAAGTCTTTGCCTCTTTGCCCTATCCGGGGCTGGTGATCAGCCTGTTCTTCACCACCCTGGTGATCCAATTGTGCAACGGCTCAATCGGCCCGATTCTGGCGCTGTTTATTAAGTCGATGGCGCCGGACAGCAACAATATCGCTTTTCTGGCCGGGATGATCGCCGCGGTGCCCGGCGTGTCGGCACTGATTTCTGCGCCACGGTTGGGTAAGCTTGGCGACCGCATCGGCACCTCGCGGATCCTGCTGGCGACGCTCTGCTGCGCGGTGGTGATGTTCTTCGCCATGTCCTTTGTCACCACCCCGCTGCAATTGGGTACGCTGCGTTTTCTGCTCGGCTTTGCCGATGGCGCGATGCTCCCGGCGGTGCAGACCTTATTGCTGAAGTACAGCAGCGACAGCGTCACCGGGCGTATCTTTGGCTATAACCAGTCGTTTATGTATCTGGGCAACGTCGCCGGGCCGCTAATTGGCGCCTCTGTGTCAGCCATGGCCGGCTTCCGCTGGGTGTTTATTGCCACCGCCATTATCGTTTTCATTAACCTCTGGCAACTGGCGTGGATGCTGCGTCAAACCCGCCGGGCTAACGCCTGAACCTCTGCTGACGGTATTTATTGCGATACCGTCAGCATTATTCGCCGTCAGCGGATTTACTATTACTTTTTGTTATCGTCATGGCGTGAACGCTATTCCATTTTATTATTTTCCAGGCAATCTGGTTATAAGCAACCCCGGTCATGATTAAACAATACTATTTATAGTGGTATTTTATTGTGGTAAAACGTTTCGCTGTATATTGGGTGTTGCGATGATTCTTAATTTAAGTAATTCTGAGGTCCGTCATCGCGTATGACATCCCAATCAAAACAGGCCTCGCATAAGGAACTGGTGCTATGAAGAATCTCATTGCTGAGTTACTGGTTAAACTGGCGCAAAAGGAAGAAGAAGCAAAGGAACTGACGGTGCAGGTTGAAGCGCTGGAGATCGTGGTCACCGCATTATTGCGCCATATGGAGCATGATGCCCAGCAGGCATTGATTCAGGATATTGAACAGGCGATTGACCAGGTGACGCCCTGTCCGCCGGTCAACGACCATGATGCGATGCTGCTGCAGCAATATCTAAAGAAGCTGTTGCGGCATCCTCGTAGCTAGTCTTTGTGACACGACAAGGATGCCGTCATTTTTCTGTCATCTCCCTTTTATAAAGTCTCCCTCGTTTTGTTTTTTTAAGTATTTTTTACATGGAGATGACAAAAGTGAAATTAAGCGCCCTGTTTATTGCCCTGATTCCTCTACTGGGCTCGCCGGTTATTCATGCAGAAACTACTGCTGCGCCGGTTCTGGAAAATCGCGCTGCGCAAGGAGATATCACCACTCCTGGCGGCGCGCGTCGTTTAACAGGCGATCAAACCGAAGCGCTGCGCGCCTCGCTAATCAATAAGCCAGCTAAAAACGTTATTCTGCTGATTGGCGATGGCATGGGTGATTCGGAAATTACCGCTGCGCGAAACTATGCCGAGGGGGCGGGCGGTTTCTTTAAAGGAATTGATGCTCTGCCGTTAACCGGGCAGTACACGCATTATTCGCTGGATAAAAAAACCGGGAAACCGGACTACGTGACCGACTCGGCGGCCTCCGCCACCGCCTGGACCACCGGCGTGAAGACTTATAACGGCGCGCTGGGCGTCGATATTCATGAGAATGCGCATCAGACCATCCTTGAGCTGGCGAAAGCGGCGGGGCTGGCCACCGGCAACGTTTCCACCGCCGAGCTGCAGGACGCCACCCCCGCGGCGTTGGTAGCGCATGTGACATCGCGTAAATGCTACGGCCCGACGGTTACCAGCGAAAAATGCCCTAGCAATGCGCTGGAAAAAGGGGGCAAAGGCTCCATTACCGAACAGCTGCTGAACGCCCGACCGGATGTCACCCTGGGCGGCGGCGCGAAGACCTTTGCCGAAACGGCGACGGCGGGCGAGTGGCAGGGCAAAACCCTGCGCGAGCAGGCGCAAGCGCGCGGCTACCAGATTGTGACCGACGCGGCTTCTCTTGCCGCCGCGACGGAAGCCAGTCAGGATAAACCGCTGCTGGGACTCTTTGCCGATGGCAATATGCCGGTACGCTGGGAAGGGCCGAAGGCGTCTTATCACGGTAATATCGATAAGCCGCCGGTGACCTGTACGCCAAACCCGAAGCGTGACGCCTCGGTGCCGACGCTGGCGCAGATGACCGAGAAAGCGATTGACCTGCTGAGTCGCAACGAGAAAGGTTTCTTCCTGCAAGTCGAAGGCGCATCCATCGATAAGCAGGACCATGCGGCCAATCCGTGCGGCCAGATCGGCGAAACGGTTGATCTTGACGAAGCGGTGCAGAAGGCGCTGGAATTCGCGCGAAAAGACGGTAATACCCTGGTGATCGTCACCGCCGACCATGCGCATGCCAGCCAGATCATCCCGGCGGATAGCAAAGCCCCGGGGCTGACCCAGGCTCTGAACACGCACGATGGCGCGGTGATGGTGATGAGCTACGGCAACTCTGAGGAAGAGTCGATGGAGCACACCGGCACCCAACTGCGCATTGCGGCCTACGGTCCGCATGCGGCTAACGTCGTCGGCCTGACCGATCAGACCGACCTGTTCACGACCATGAAAGCTGCCCTGAGTCTCAAATAAGTCGCTGCCGGTGGCGAAATTGCGTCACCGGCTGGTTTTTTTTCTATCTGCGTCCAGACTTACAACGTTCCACTCACAGAAGGATGGTGCGATGAAAATAACTTTATTGATGACCCTACTGTTTGGCTTGATCTTTATCAGCGCGGTTGGCGCGGCAGAAAAAACGCCCACTCCTCAGCAGCAAAGGATGACGGACTGCAATCAGCAAGCGTCAGCCAAAATGCTGAAAGGTGAGGAGCGCAAAACCTTTATGAGCCAGTGTCTGAAAAAAGAGACCACGACCTCGCAGGGAAAGGCGCTCACCCCTCAGCAGCAGAAAATGAGCGACTGCAGCAAAGCGGCCACGGCGAAATCACTGAAGGGCGATGAACGCAGTACCTTCATGAGTAGCTGCCTGAAGAAAGCCTGAAAAAAAGGGAGCGCTCGCGCTCCCTTGTTCTTTAACCTCTCAGGGCTTGAAGCCCGCCAGCTCAGCTTCAGGAGCGGCTCAGTTTCTCTGATTTTTCCATACACTGGGTGATGGCTTCGATTACCGCCGAGCGGAACCCTTTCTCTTCCAGCACGCGCACGGCTTCGATGGTGGTCCCGCCAGGGGAACAGACCATATCTTTCAGCGCCCCTGGGTGTTCTCCGCTCTCCAGCACCATTTTGGCGGAACCCATCACCGCCTGGGCGGCGAATTTATAGGCCTGAGCGCGCGGCATTCCGCCGAGGACGGCGGCATCGGCCATCGCTTCGATAAACATAAAGACATAGGCCGGCGCCGAACCGCTTACCCCCACCACCGGATGGATCATCGGCTCGGCAATTTGCTCCGCCTGGCCAAAGCAACGGAAAATAGTCAGCACTTCGGCAACATCTTCGCTGCTCACCAGGGCGTTAGGCGTGACGGAGGTCATACCGGCGTTAACCAGCGACGGCGTATTCGGCATCGCGCGAATGATTTTGCGATCGTGGCCAAGGGCGCGCGCCAGCTGCTCAAGCGTAACGCCGGCGGCGATAGAGACCACCAGCGACTCTTTATTCAGGCTGGAGGCGATATCGCCCAGCACTTTGGTCATGATCCCCGGTTTAACCGCGCCGAAGACGATATCGGCAATCTGCGCCACTTCCTGGGCGCTGCTGGCGGCGTTGATGCCATACTGGTCGCGCAGAGCTGCAACCTTGTCCGGCGACGGGGTGTAGACCCAGATTTGTCCCGGCTGTACCTGACCGCTGGCGATCAGCCCGCCCAGAATGGCCTTACCCATATTGCCGCAGCCGATAAAGCCAATTTTCTTATCCATCACCATTCCCCTCTGCTTTTTTCGTTACGATCTGATTAGCTTACCATCCTGGCGCTTTCCTGGGGGAGAAAAGCAGGTAACATTGGCGTCAGTTATTGCAGGTAACAGGAGCTGGCATGGCCATTTGGGTGGATGCGGACGCGTGTCCGAACGTGATTAAAGAGATTTTGTTCCGCGCGGCAGAGCGGACCCAGACTCCGCTGACGCTGGTGGCGAACCAGCCGCTGCGCGTGCCGCCGTCGCGTTTCATCCGCACCCTGCGGGTTGAGCAGGGTTTTGACGTGGCGGATAATGAAATCGTTCGCCAGTGCGCGGCGGGAGATTTAGTGATCACCGCCGACATCCCGCTGGCGGCGGAGGTGCTGGCGAAGGGCGGGGCGGCGCTGAATCCGCGCGGGGAACGTTACAGCGAGGCGACGATCCGCGAGCGGCTGACAATGCGGGATTTTATGGAGACATTACGGGCCAGCGGCGTTCAGACCGGCGGCCCGGATAGTTTATCGCAGCGCGATCGGCAACAGTTTGCCGCCGAGCTGGAGAAGTGGTTGCTGGCGGTTAAGCGTCGCCAGGGTTAAACCCAGCTATCGTCATCGCTGCCAAAATCATCGTCGCCAAAGCCGGCGTCGAAGTCGTCGTTCCAGGTATTGTCGGCAAGGAACTGATCGTCTCCCTGGCGGAACGGATCGTCACCTGCGGTGGTGTCCTGCGCGATGCTGTCCTGCGCGGAGGCGGCATCAGGCTGCGGCTTCTCTTCGATGATATTGACTATCTCCTGCGGGTGCGAGCCGCTGAACATATTGGTCAGCATATTGCCCAGCACCACGCCGCCTGCCACGCCAGCGGCCGTTTGCAGCGCGCCCGCCATAAAGCCGCCGCCGCGTGCGGCAGCCTGCGGGGCATAGTTCTGCTGCGGTGGTGGCGTATACTGCGGCTGAGCGCTGGCCTGCGGGCGACCATATTGCTCCGCGCCCGGGATAGGGTCAGAACCGCGTGACGAGCCGCCACCGCCAAACAGGCCGGAGAGGAAGCCGCCGCTGCTGGGCTTTGCCGCCTGCAGTTGGCTGACCTGACTCTCCAGCGCCTGGATGCGATCGTTAAGCTGTTTAATCGCGGCTTCCTGGATAAGAATGGTTTGCGCCATATAGTAGGGGGCCGCCGGCTGCGCGCTCACGTGTTGGGCAATCCGCTCCTCGGCGCTGGCATCGCGCGATGCGCTGTGCGCCTCAGCCTCTTTCAGCCGGGAAAACAGTCCATCAATAAGGCGTTGTTCTTCAGATTGCATGTTACATTCCTCTGTCACACTGTCGAATAGGCATCAGGGTGCTTCTGAAACATGATGTTGTAAATATGTTGCTTCGTAAAGCTATGCATAAATGTGTTACCGTTTACGCCAGCGGTGGATAAAAAATAACGCCAAGCGGAAAGTAAAGCTGGTTAAACACTAAATGCAATGATAAGTTTACATTAATAGCCCCTCTTCTCACCGTGGTAATGGGGTGTAAAGAAGTTGTGTAATTTTTTCTTTACGTATGCATTGCGGGACAGACAGCGATAATACGTGCTTTCGTTTTCATTTTTTTGCGACAGACGGAACCAGGGGGTCTTCGGTTATGACACAGCCTATCTTTCTTATTGGGCCACGCGGCTGCGGTAAAACCACCGTCGGCCATGCGCTGGCGCGAGCGCGGCATTTTCAGTTCTCCGATACCGATCATCGGCTACAGGCCCATGAGCAGCGGACGGTGGCTGAGATCGTGCAGGCGGAAGGGTGGGCGCGTTTTCGCGAACTGGAGACCCTGTCGCTGAAGGCCGTGACCCTGCCAAATACGGTAATCGCCACCGGCGGCGGCATTGTGCTGGCGGAAGGTAACCGTCAGTTTATGCGGGAGAATGGCGTAGTGATTTATCTGCAGGCCTCGGTGTCGGCGCTGATTGACCGTCTGGAAGCCTACCCGAAAGCCGAACAGCGGCCGACGCTGACCGGAAAACCGGTGCGCGAGGAAGTGGGCGAGGTGCTGGCGCAGCGCGAAGCGTTATACCGGGACGCTGCCCACCATATTGTGGATGCCACGGCCTCGCCGGATCGGGTGGTGGAGCAGATTATGTCCATGCTATGCAGCGCGACGGCAACCCCGGTAAGTTAAGAATTTACTTACATTAAGGCGGCGAGGGGCGCCTATAATTAATAGTTCTGCTACCAGAAGAAGGAAGAACTATGCCAAACAGGCCCCCATATCCGAGAGAAGCGCGCGTGGTTGCGGTAGAGAAAGGTCCTCAGGGTCAGACGGTGACCTGGTATCAGCTCCGTGCGGATTATCCTGAGCCTGATTCGCTTATCAGCGAACATCCTACCGAGCAGGAAGCCGTGGATGCCAAACGGCGTTATGAAGATCCTGACAAGTCGTAACCCCCTGAGCCCGAATTGCCCGCCATGCTGGCAATATCGGGCGTATCTCACATTTTTTATTTATCAGTCGTACTAATGAATATCTAACACACGGATTTTTCAGGCACGGCGCCGCCGCCCGGCAATCTTTACATTCAACCGCGGCGTGGAGCTGCTACGCTTCTCGACGGTTGATTTTTACTCACCAGGGGGGCGGATGCTGTGTGTGGAAAGCCTGTGTTGAAGCAGTGGTTGTGAAAAGGTACATGATATGAGTAGTGCAACGATGGCAATTTTGACCATCGGCGTTGTGCCGCTGGCGGGAGTATTGCCGCTCCTGACCGAACATATCAGGGAAGAACAGATCGCCCACATCAGCCTGCTGGGCGAGATGACGCCTGACGAGGTAATGGCCGAGTACGCCGTAGGTGACGGCGAGAAAGGACTCCTGACCTTGCTCAGTAATAACCAGTTGGTGATGGTGTCGCGACAGAAAATTGAACGCGATGTCCGCAGCGCGATCGCGATGCTGGATCGACAACATTATGATGTGATCCTGCTGCTCAGTTCCGAACAGCTGACCGGTTTTACCACCCACCACGCGATCCTCCTCGAGCCGCAGCGGATCATCCCGCCGCTGGTGGCATCGATCGTCGATGGGCACCAGGTAGGGGTGATCGTGCCGGTGGAAGAGATCATGCCCATGCAGCGGCAAAAGTGGCTCTCGCTGGAAAAGTCGCCATACTACGCGCTGGCCAATCCGTTTACCGGCAGCGACAGCGAGCTATTAACCGCCGGCAAAACGCTGCTGGAGCAGGGCGCCGACGTGCTGGTCCTCGACTGTCTCGGTTACTATCAGCATCATCGCGATGTGTTACAAAAAACCCTCGATGTTCCGGTTTTGCTGTCGAATGTGCTGGTTTCCCGACTGGCGGCAGAACTATTGGTCTAATGTGTTAATTTCGCGTGACAGGGGCAAGGAGCGCCCCCTATATTGAGCCTTTAACCGACGATCAGAAGGGCTTGTTTATGCTTCAAAGCAATGAATACTTTGACGGAAAAGTGAAATCCATTGGCTTCACCAGCAGCAGTACCGGTCGCGCCAGCGTTGGCGTGATGGCGGAAGGGGAATACACCTTTGGTACGGCGCAGCCGGAAGAGATGACGGTAGTCAGCGGGGCGCTGAATGTCCTGCTGCCGGGTGAGACTGAGTGGAAAGTTTACGCTGCCGGCGAAGTTTTCAATGTGCCAGGCAACAGCGAATTTCATCTGCAGGTGGCTGAGCCAACCTCTTATCTGTGCCGCTATCTGTAAGCCAGCGTGACGCCCGGCGTCTGCCGCCGGGTTGTTTTTTCCTTCCTGCCCGGCAGGAAGGAAAGCGGCGCTTAGCGCTGCGCTTCGCCGCCGAGCCCTTCCACCAGGCTTTGGATCAGGGCAGCCAGCTCGCCGGTCATTAAGATAAAGTCGGCGTCAAAGCGCTGGGCGAAATCTTCCCGATCGATATCTTCGTTTTGGTCGCGCAGTTCATCGCAGAACTTGAGGCGCTTAATTGACGCGTCGTCGCAGATCACAAACTGAATACGCTGCTGCCAGTCCAGCGCCAGCTTGGTGACGACCTTCCCGGCCTCAATGTGTACAGCGATTTCGTCGCTAACCAGATCCTGCTTCTTGGCGCGGATCACGCCGCCATCTTCCAGCATCGCTTTCAGCTCGGCTTCGTCCAGCAGCTGGAAGCCCTGCGCCACGGTGCCGGAGCGGACCCACTCGGTCAGCGTTAGCTCAATCGGATTCTCCAGGGTCAGCGGCACCACCGGCAGCGAGCCGAGGGTTTTACGCAGCAGGGCCAGAGTATCTTCCGCTTTCTTCGCGCTGGCGCAGTCGACCATGATCAGGCCGTTGACGGTGTCGATCCACATCATTGTCTGGCTGAAGCGGCTGAAGGCGCGCGGCAGTAGCGAGTGCAGCACTTCATCTTTCAGGGAATCTTTCTCGGTCTTCTTCAGCTTGCGCCCCTGATCGGCTTCCAGCTTCTGGATCTTTGCCTCCAGCGCCTGCTTAATCACCGGCGACGGCAGGATCTTCTCTTCTTTACGCGCGCAGATAATGATCTGGCCGTTTGCCGTATGCGTCAGCGCGTCGCTGTGCGATCCCATCGGCGACACCCAACCGGTTTTCGCCATATCCTGGCTGCCACAAGGGGTAAATGTCAGCTCGGCCAGCTGTTTTTCCATCTCCTCGGCGCGCAATTCGATATCGCGGCTGAGACGGTAAACCATTAAATTTTTGAACCACAGCATGATAATTTCCACGGCTTTGTCGTTAAATCAGGCGGGCATGATAGCGAATTGTCGCTATGCTTGCATTGTTAATCGGGGTGAGGAGCTGAGCGTGCGTATTGGTATTGATTTAGGTGGAACAAAAACCGAAGTGATAGCCCTGAGCGATCAGGGAGAGCAGCTGTTTCGCCACCGGTTACCCACGCCGCGGGAGGACTACCGGCAAACCATCGAGACCATCGCCACTCTGGTGGCGATGGCCGAGCAGGCGACCGGACAGCAGGGTACCGTGGGGATGGGCATTCCTGGCTCAATTTCGCCTTATACCGGGGTGGTGAAAAACGCCAACTCGACCTGGCTCAACGGCCAGCCCTTTGATAAGGACCTCAGCCTGCGCCTTGAGCGGGAAGTCCGGCTGGCTAACGATGCCAACTGTCTGGCGGTGTCGGAAGCGGTGGACGGCGCGGCGGCGGGGGCGCAAACGGTATTCGCGGTGATTATCGGCACCGGCTGCGGCGCCGGGGTGGCGCTCAACGGGCGGGCGCATATCGGCGGCAATGGTAACGCTGGCGAATGGGGACATAACCCATTGCCGTGGATGAACGACGATGAGCTGCGCTACCGTGCGGAAGTCCCTTGCTACTGCGGCAAACAGGGGTGTATCGAAACCTTTATCTCCGGCACCGGTTTCGCCACCGACTATCAGCGGCTGAGCGGCAAAGGGTTAACCGGCAGCGAGATTATGCGCCTGGTGGGAGAAGGTGACGAAAAGGCTGAACTGGCGCTTAGCCGCTATGAACAGCGGCTGGCGAAATCGCTGGCCCACGTGGTGAATATCCTCGACCCGGACGTTATCGTGCTGGGCGGCGGGATGAGCAACGTCGAACGGCTGTATCAGACGGTGCCGGACCTGGTGAAGCAGTGGGTCTTCGGCGGCGAGTGTGAAACGCCGATCCGCAAAGCGATGCACGGCGACTCCAGCGGGGTACGCGGCGCGGCCTGGCTGTGGCCGCTCCAGGGGACCTGAACCACTTCCCCGCCCCCTAACCCTCTCCCTCGGGAGAGGGTTAGGGGGCGGGGACATCGCCATAATTCAGACCTCACTCCACCGCAAACGCTTTGTCCAGCCGGCTATAGCCCAGGCCGTTAATCTTCTTCACTTTGATCTGCACCGGAATGCGGTCTTTCATCGCCTCCACGTGGCTGATCACCCCGATAATCTTACCGCTGGCGTTAAGGGCATCCAGGGCGTCCAGCGCCGTGTCCAGCGTTTCGCTGTCGAGGGTGCCGAAGCCTTCATCAAGAAACAGGGAGTCAATCCGCGTCTTATGGCTCACCAGGTCTGACAGCGCCAGGGCCAGCGCCAGGCTGACGAGGAAACTTTCGCCGCCGGAGAGGGTGCGGGTGTCGCGCACGGCGTCGGCCTGCCAGGTATCGACAACCTCCAGCTCCAGCGCCTCGCTGGCCTTGCGCTGTAGCAGATAGCGGCCATGCAGGCGGTTGAGCTGCTGGTTTGCCAGCCAGACCAGATTATCCAGCGTCAGCCCCTGGGCGAATTTGCGGAACCGGTCGCCAGTGCTGGAGCCGATCAGCGAATTGAGATAGCCCCAGTCGTCCGCCAGCTGCGCCGCCTCTGCAATCTGCTGCCCCAGCGCCTGCTGCTGTTGACGGCTCTCTGCGTCCTGCCTGAGCTGCTGGCGGATCTCACCCTGGCGGGTAGTGTTATCCCGCAGCCGCTGGGCCAGGGCGTGCAGCTGGGTTTGCAGGGTGGGGACGTCAGCGTCCACCCCTTGCGGACGCAGCGCCAGGTGCGCCTCATGTTGCCGGGTCGCCTGCTCGCAGAGCGCGGCCGCCTGCTGAAGCTGCTGCTCCAGCGTCTGTTTTAACTGCGTCAGCCGCTGGGCGGTCTCGTCATCCAGCAGCGCGGCGAGGAACGCCTCCCGATCGCTAAAGCGGCTGGCGGCCAGGGCGGAGGTGAATTGCGCCTGCGACTGGTCCAGACGCGCCTTTTCCTGGGTTTCCTGCTGCTGCTGGGCGACAAGCTGGCTGTGCAGCGACAGGCATTCCTCGTGGATTTCGCGCCAGTTGTCCGGGATGGCCGACTCAGCTTCAACCTCTGTCTCGTCGCTGGTCGGCAGCGTCTCCAGCAGTGGCCGCAGAGCAGCGATTTGCTGCTGAATGGCATCATGTTGGGTCTGTTGCGCCTGCCACTGGGCAAATTCGCTTTCGCGAGCGTGCAGCCAGGCGGCTTCTGTCCCTTCTGCCGGCAGGCTCAGGGCCAGGGCCTGCAGGGCGCTCTCCAGTCCCTGGCGCGTGGCCGCCAGCTGCTGCTCGGCCTGGCGCTCCAGCGCCTGCTGATCGTTAAGCTGACTCTGCAACATCAGGCGCTGGCTGAGCTGATAGAGCTGCTGCTCGTAGCGCTCCTGCTCCTGCATCCAGTCGTTTATCTCTTGCGCAATATCCCGCGTGATGTGCAGAGAGGCGCAGGTCTCCTGCCACGCTTTAGTAAGCGCTTGCTCTTCCTCTGCGAGCCGCCCGGCCGCTTCGGTGTCACGCTGAAGCTGTTGCGTCAGGGCCTTGACCTGCCCGAGGATCAGCAGGCCTTCTTCTTTCAGCGCGGCGACCTCCTTTTCCAGCGCATCGCGGCGGCGCTGATTATCCGTGAGCGTCAACGAGGCGTATTGTTCAATCGCCGGGTGTTCACAGGCGCCGCACAGCGGACAGGGCTTACCCGCCTCGAGCCGGTCGCGGTAGCTTTCCAGGTCTTTAATCGTTTCTTCCCGCTGGCAGAGCGCCTTCAGGTCGAGATAGTGCTGGTTTTTGTCTTTATATTGTTCCCGGCGCAGCGTCAGGGTAGCGTTAAGTTTTACCTGCTCCGCCTGCGCCTGCTGGACGCTCTCGGCGTTCTGGCGCAGACGCTTGCGCAGCAGCTGGTGCTGCTCATGCAGGGAGATCAGGCGCTGGCGCAGCGGCCGCGATTGGGTTTGCTGTTCTATCGCTGCGGCAACTTCATCCGCGCTCAGGGTGAGAGGGCTGGCTGGCAGCGTGGCCAGCTTCTGGCGTAGCGTGGCCAGGCGGGTGCTCTGAGCCGTTAGCTGTTGTTTATCCCGCGTCAGTTGCGAGAATTGCGCTCGCCAGCCGGCGATCTCCTGACCCCATAAGCGGAAACGCTCATGGGCGGCCAGCCACTGCGCCAGATCGGCCAGTTCAGCCTGACGCTGCTGCTGAGCGCGCAAGGCGCCCTGGCGGATGCGCGCGCGCAGCGCCGTGCTGGCAAGTAAGCGAGCATTTACTTCACTGATCCGCTGCCGGGTTTGCGCCAGGCCTGCCGTCTGCTCCTGCTGGCGCTCCCACAGGGGACGCAGTTGGGCGGCGGGCTGGGCCAGCTCAAGCTTCGCCAGCGCCGGGGCGGCGTCCGCCAGCGCCTGGCGGGCCTGCTGCTGCCGGGTGGCGGCCTGCTGCTGTTGCTGCGCCAGCTCGTCGCGGCGGGTCAGCCACTGGAGCTGCTGCTGCTGGCTCTGCTGCTGGGCCAGCAGGGCTTTTTCTTCGTCAGTAAGTACCTGCAAACTTTCCTGCAGCGCCTGCTGCTGGGCCTCCGTCAACAGGACGATGCCCGCCGCCTGGGCTTCGAACTTTTCCAGCGCATGGCGAGCGGCTTTGTGCTGTTCGTAGACCATGGCTGAAATCTGGCCGTAGATTTCCGTGCCGGTCAGCTCCTCCAGCAGCTCCGCGCGATCGCTCGGCTTCGCGTTCAGGAAGGCGGCAAATTGCCCCTGGGAAAGCAGCATCGAGCGGGTGAAGCGGCCATAGTCGAGGCCGGTAAGCGTCGCGGTTTGCTCCAGCTTGTCCGAGACTTTATCGGCGAGGATTTTGCCGTCAGCGCAGCGCGCCAGCTCGACGCGGGGCGCCTGCAGATTGCCATCCGGCTGGTTACGGGCCCGGTTCTGGCTCCAGAAAGCGCGGTAGGCGATGCCTTTTACTTCAAACTCGACTTCCGCCAGACACTCGGCGGTATCGCGGGTCATCAGGTCGTTTTGCGACTGGGAGACTTTATTCAGGCGCGGCGTTTCATGATAGAGCGCCAGGCAAATGGCATCGAGCAGCGTGGTTTTCCCGGCCCCGGTGGCGCCGGTAATGGCGAACAGGCCATTACTGGCGAACGGCTCGGCGGTAAAGTCTATCTTCCATTCCCCTTTCAGGGAGTTGAGGTTTTTCAGACGCAGACTGAGGATTTTCATGCGTTTTCGTCCTCCGCGGTGAGCGTATGCACCGTATGGGCGAACAGCTCATGCAGCCGGGCGCGCTTCATCTCGTCAATTTCGGTCAGCGCCAGCCGGCGCTCGAATACCTCCTCCACCTTCAGTTCACTGAGCGTCTCCCGCTGGGCGTTGAGCAGTATTTTCTCGCGCTGCTCGCGGCTGCGGCGCACCAGCAGCACTTCCACCGGCAGATCCTCCGTCAGCGCCTGAATATGACGCTGAATATCGTGCAGATAGTCCTCGGTGGTGATTTCGATATCCAGCCACACCGGCGGGTCCTGCTCGACGCCGCGCCACTGCTCCAGCTGGGCGGTGATGGCGGCCAGATCGCCTTTGATTACCGCCAGAGGCTGGGTCACGGGCACCTCCAGGGTTTCCACGGCGCTAAGTCGCCCCTCGCTAAAGCTCACCAGATGCACCGATTTCGCTTTGCCGGTTTCATCGAAGCTCAGCGGCAGCGGCGAGCCGCTGTAGCGGATATGCTCGCAGCCGCCGACCATCTGCGCCCGGTGAATATGGCCCAGCGCAATGTAGTCGGCAGGGGGGAAGTGTTGCGCCGGAAAGGCATCCAGTGTGCCGATGTAAATGTCGCGGACGGCATCGCTTTTGCTGGCGCCGACGGTGGTCAGATGGCCGCTGGCAATGATGGGCAGCGGCCGATCGCCGCGCAGCGCGCAGGCCTGCTGATACTGCTCCTGATAATAGTCGCTGATGGCGTGCAGCAGCAGCTGCTGTTTTTCCCGACCGGAGTGACCGGCCCGGCTGGTCACCAGCTCGCGCGGGCGTAAAAACGGCACCGGACAGAAGATGGCGCCCGGCGTGCCGTCGCGCAGCGGCAGCTCAATCGGCGCGTAGCCGGCGTTCGCCACCACGGTGGTGTGTAAAAAGGCGAGGATATCGCGGGATTCATTGAGCATCGCCACCGAGTCGTGGTTGCCCGCCAGCACCACCAGGCGACAGCCGGTCTGCTGCAACTGGACGACGAAACGGTTATACAGTTCGCGGGCGTAGCTCGGCGGCGAGCCGGTATCAAAAATATCGCCAGCCACGATAATGGCGTCGACTTCATGCTCCTGCGCGCGGTCCAGTAGCCAGGTAAGAAAAGCGTCGTGTTCGGCCGCGCGGCTTTTGCTGTAAAAATTCTGGCCCAGGTGCCAGTCGGAGGTGTGAAGGAGGCGCATAAATCTTCCCTAGCGAAAAAGCATGGGCGGCAGTATACCACTTGTTAGTGAGGGGTAAGTCCGCGTCGTGCTTCAAAATACCCGATCATCAGACGGTCATTTTTTTCATAAATCTGTCACAAAAGTGACGCATAATGACGCCGCACTTCTATACTGATGGCTAAAAAAAACAGGGTAAATAATGGCGAGAAGAATTCTGGTCGTTGAAGATGAAGCTCCAATCCGCGAAATGGTCTGCTTTGTTCTGGAGCAAAATGGCTTTCAGCCTGTCGAAGCGGAAGATTATGACAGCGCGGTGAATCAACTCAATGAACCCTGGCCTGATTTGATTCTCCTGGACTGGATGCTGCCGGGCGGTTCGGGGCTGCAGTTTATTAAACTGCTCAAGCGCGAGGCGATGACGCGGGATATTCCGGTAGTGATGCTGACCGCGCGTGGAGAAGAAGAGGATCGCGTTCGCGGCCTGGAGACCGGCGCGGATGACTACATCACCAAGCCTTTCTCTCCGAAAGAGCTGGTGGCGCGAATCAAAGCGGTGATGCGCCGTATTTCACCGATGGCGGTGGAAGAGGTGATCGAAATGCAGGGGCTGAGCCTCGACCCTTCATCGCACCGGGTAATGACCGGCGACAGTCCGCTGGATATGGGACCGACGGAATTTAAATTATTGCACTTCTTTATGACCCATCCGGAGCGGGTGTACAGCCGAGAACAGCTGCTGAACCACGTCTGGGGGACCAACGTTTATGTGGAAGACCGCACGGTGGACGTCCATATTCGCCGCCTGCGCAAAGCGCTGGAACACAGTGGCCATGATCGTATGGTGCAAACGGTTCGCGGCACGGGGTATCGTTTCTCCGCCCGTTTCTGAATTTTGACAGGAGTGTGACCCGTGCTGGAACGGCTGTCATGGAAAAGGCTGGCGCTGGAGCTCTTTTTAGCGTGTATTCCGGCCCTGATTCTGGGGGCGTTTGTGGGTCATCTGCCGTGGTTTTTACTGGCGGCAGTGACCGGTTTGCTGATCTGGCATTTCTGGAATTTGATGCGCCTGTCGTGGTGGCTGTGGGTGGACCGGAGCATGACTCCTCCGCCTGGCCGCGGCAGTTGGGAGCCGCTGCTGTATGGTCTGCACCAGATGCAGATGCGTAATAAAAAGCGTCGGCGCGAGCTGGGAAGCCTGATTAAACGCTTTCGCAGCGGGGCGGAATCGCTGCCGGATGCGGTCGTCCTGACCACGGAAGAGGGGGCTATTTTCTGGTGTAATGGCCTGGCGCAGCAGATTCTAAACCTGCGCTGGCCGGACGACAGTGGCCAAAACATTCTTAACCTTCTGCGCTATCCTGAGTTCGCCAACTATCTGAAACAGCGCGATTTTTCAAAGCCGCTCAATCTGGTGCTGAATAACGCCCGTCATCTGGAAATTCGCGTGATGCCCTACAGCGACAAGCAGTGGCTGATGGTGGCGCGCGACGTGACGCAGATGCATCAGCTGGAAGGGGCGCGGCGGAACTTTTTCGCCAACGTCAGCCATGAGTTGCGCACCCCACTGACGGTGCTGCAGGGCTATCTGGAGATGATGCAGGAGCAGGTGCTGGAGGGGGCGACCCGAGAAAAAGCTCTGCACACCATGCGGGAGCAAACTCAGCGTATGGAAGGCCTGGTGAAGCAGCTGCTGACGCTGTCGCGTATTGAAGCCGCGCCGGCGCTGGCGATGAATGATCGCATCGACGTGCCGATGATGCTGCGGGTGGTGGAGCGCGAGGCGCAAACTCTCAGCCAGGAGAAACAGACGCTGATCTTCACCGTCGATGAGCAGCTCAAGGTGCTGGGTAATGAGGAGCAGCTGCGCAGCGCCATTTCCAACCTGGTCTATAACGCGGTGAACCACACCCCGCCGGGGACCGAAATTCGCGTCAGCTGGCAGCGAACCCCGCAGGGAGCGCTGTTCAGCGTCGAGGATAACGGGCCAGGCATTGCGCCGGAGCATATTCCCCGTCTGACCGAGCGTTTTTATCGGGTGGATAAAGCCCGTTCCCGGCAAACGGGGGGCAGTGGCCTGGGACTGGCGATCGTCAAACACGCGGTTAACCATCATGACAGCCGGCTGGAAATCGACAGCACGGTGGGCAAGGGAACCCGCTTTAGCTTCCTGCTCCCGGAACGATTAATTGCCAAAAATGACGCCTGATCGACGCGCTGTCAGTTTATCTTGCCAATGACCAGCTTCAGCTGGTCATTTTCATTGGCAGTCGTTTTTTCTCGCCTATTTAATGAGCGTGCGCTGCTTTTTTGTTCGCATGATAAGCCACGGGTTTTCTATCAATATGGTAAATGATTCTGGTGTGAAAGACATAACCAGTATAATCATCTGCTTTTGCGATCGTGCCTTGCTTTAAAACGTTATAAGCGTTTAAATTGCGCCTGCGCAGTCGATGACAGACTGCTTTTGCGTGGTAATACCAAAAACAATTCTTTCCCACGCCGCTTCGGGAGCATATCTCGCTGAGTTTACCGGCAATGGCCGCTGTATCGTCCCTGAGAGGGGAGCGCGGTATTTTTCCATTTTTTTACAACACCACATCCACAGGCAGTAATGAATTTATGACCCATCAGTTAAAATCTCGCGACATCATAGCGTTGGGCTTTATGACCTTCGCGTTGTTCGTTGGCGCAGGCAACATTATTTTCCCTCCGATGGTTGGCTTACAGGCGGGCGAGCACGTCTGGACGGCGGCGATCGGCTTCCTGATCACTGCGGTGGGTCTGCCGGTGCTGACGGTGGTGGCGCTGGCGAAAGTCGGCGGCGGCGTTGAAAGCCTGAGCACCCCGATTGGTAAAGTGGCCGGTATCCTGCTGGCGGTGGTGTGCTATCTCGCGGTAGGACCGCTGTTCGCGACGCCGCGTACCGCGACCGTCTCCTTTGAGGTCGGTATTGCGCCGCTGACCGGCGACGGCCCGCTGCCGCTGCTGATCTACAGCGTTATTTACTTCGCGCTGGTGATTCTGGTCTCCCTCTATCCGGGCAAACTGCTGGACACCGTGGGCAATTTCCTTGCGCCGCTGAAAATTATCGCCCTGATTGTGCTGGCGGTCGCCGCCATCATCTGGCCAGCGGGCCCGATCAGCGACGCGCTGGAAGCGTATCGTACGGCGCCATTCTCCAATGGCTTCGTCAACGGCTACCTGACCATGGATACCCTCGGCGCGATGGTGTTCGGCATCGTGATTGTTAATGCCGCTCGCTCACGCGGCGTCAGCGAAGCGCGTCTGTTGACCCGTTATACCGTCTGGGCTGGCCTGATGGCGGGCGTCGGCCTGACCCTGCTGTATCTGGCGCTGTTCCGTCTGGGCTCTGACAGCGCTACTCTCGTGGATCAGTCCGCCAACGGCGCGGCGATCCTCCATGCCTACGTGCAGCACACCTTCGGCGGGGCGGGCAGTTTCCTGCTGGCGGCGCTGATCTTCATCGCTTGCCTGGTGACGGCGGTGGGCCTGACCTGCGCCTGCGCTGAGTTCTTTGCCCAGTATCTGCCGTTCTCCTATCGCACGCTGGTCTTTGTTCTCGGCCTGTTCTCCATGGCGGTCTCCAATTTGGGCCTTAGCCATCTGATCCAGGTATCGATTCCGGTGCTGACCGCTATCTATCCGCCGTGTATCGCACTGGTTGTATTAAGCTTTACCCGCAGTTGGTGGCATAATTCGTCCCGCGTTATCGCGCCGGCCATGTTTATCAGCCTGATGTTTGGTATCATTGACGGGATTAAGTCATCGGCATTTGCCGCGATTCTGCCGGACTGGACCGCGCGTCTGCCGCTGGCGGAGCAGGGCCTGGCCTGGCTGATGCCCACCGCCGTGATGACCATTCTCGCGGTGATCTGGGATCGCGCAGCCGGACGTCAGGTGACTTCCAGCGCGCATTAACCGGCGGTGAGGACAAGCGTTTAACCACGGGACTTCGGGTTCCGTGGTTTTTTATTTTTTGTGTTAAACGGCATTGAAAAACCACGATGGAAAGTAGTAACAAGCTTAAGCGCGGGCTAAGCACCCGGCACATTCGCTTTATGGCCCTGGGTTCCGCCATCGGCACCGGGCTTTTTTACGGCTCGGCCGACGCCATTAAAATGGCCGGACCCAGCGTACTGTTGGCCTACATTATCGGCGGTGTCGCGGCATATATCATTATGCGGGCGCTCGGTGAGATGTCGGTGCATAACCCTGCCGCCAGCTCATTCTCCCGCTATGCCCAGGAAAACCTCGGCGGACTGGCGGGCTATATCACCGGCTGGACCTACTGCTTTGAAATCCTGATCGTCGCCATCGCCGACGTTACCGCCTTCGGCATCTACATGGGCGTCTGGTTCCCGACGGTGCCGCACTGGATCTGGGTGCTCAGCGTGGTGCTGATCATCTGCGCCGTCAACCTGATGAGCGTCAAGGTGTTTGGCGAGCTGGAGTTCTGGTTCTCGTTCTTCAAAGTGGCCACCATTATCATCATGATCCTCGCCGGGTTCGGCATCATTATCTGGGGGATCGGCAACGGCGGCCAGCCGACGGGGATTCATAACCTGTGGAGCAACGGCGGCTTCTTCAGCAACGGCTGGCTGGGAATGGTTATGTCGTTGCAGATGGTGATGTTCGCTTACGGCGGCATCGAAATCATCGGCATTACCGCCGGTGAGGCGAAGGACCCGGAGAAATCCATTCCGCGCGCCATCAACTCGGTGCCGATGCGCATTCTGGTGTTCTACGTCGGCACGCTGTTCGTCATTATGTCCATCTACCCGTGGAATCAGGTGGGAACCGACGGCAGCCCCTTCGTCCTGACCTTCCAGCATCTGGGCATTACCTTCGCGGCCAGTATTCTTAACTTCGTGGTCCTGACGGCTTCGCTGTCGGCGATTAACTCCGACGTGTTCGGCGTGGGCCGTATGCTGCACGGCATGGCTGAGCAGGGCAGCGCGCCGAAGGTGTTCGCTAAAACGTCGCGTCGCGGTATTCCGTGGGTGACGGTGATGGTGATGACCATTGCGCTGCTGTTTGCGGTATACCTAAATTACATCATGCCGGAGAACGTTTTCCTGGTGATCGCCTCCCTGGCCACCTTCGCCACGGTGTGGGTGTGGATTATGATCCTGCTGTCACAGATAGCCTTCCGCCGCCGTCTGTCGCCCGAAGAGGTTAAGGCGCTGAAATTCAAAGTCCCTGGCGGGGTGGTGACCACGGTGATCGGCCTGCTGTTCCTGGCCTTTATTATCGCCCTTATCGGCTATCATCCGGACACCCGCATCTCGCTGTACGTCGGTATGGCGTGGATTGCGCTGTTGCTGCTCGGCTGGGTCTTTAAGACCCGCCGTGAGCGCCGCCTGGCGCAGGCTCAGTAATCGACATCGCCCCGGTCAGCATCGCGCGGCCGGGGCGGCTTGCGGTCCCGCGTCCTCCCCCGTTATCCTCCCCCAAAAAGTTCTGAGATGATGAGTTCTGCGCCCGGCGGCTATGGCAAGGTGTGCCCATTCTGCACAATGAGGATTCACGATGTTGAAGGCATGGCACCTTCCGGTTGCACCCTTTATCAAGGTGCAACAGGACCGACTGTTTATTACTCTGTGGTTAAGCGGTGAGTCGCTGCCGCAGCGGATCACGCTGCGCGCGGAAGAGGATAACGAAGAGCTGTCGCTGCCGATGCAGCGGCTCCGCCAGGCGCCGCAGCCAGGCGTGGTGGCATGGCGCGGCGAAATCTCTCTCGCCAGCGGCCAGCCGCGCCGCCGCTACAGCTTTAAGCTGCTGTGGGCCGACCATCAGCGCTGGTTTACGCCACAAGGCTTCACCCGATTCCCGCCGGCCCGACTGGAGCAGTTCGCCATTGACCTGCCGGACGCCGGCCCGCAGTGGGTGGCCGATCAGGTGTTCTATCAAATTTTCCCCGATCGCTTTGCCCGCAGCGCCGCGCGTGACGCCGACCAGGATGCGGTCTATTACCATCACGCGGCGGGACGGGAGATTGTGCGCAAGGCGTGGGACGACCCGCTTACCGGCGAGGCGGGCGGGTCGACGTTCTACGGCGGGGATCTCGACGGCATCAGCGAAAAACTTCCCTACCTGAAGCAGCTCGGCGTAACCGCTCTGTATCTGAACCCGGTTTTCGCCGCCCCCAGCGTGCATAAATACGATACCGAGGATTATCGGCGCGTCGATCCGCAGTTTGGCGGCGACGCGGCGCTGCTCCGGCTGCGCCACAACACCCAGCGGGCGGGAATGCGCATGATCCTCGACGGCGTGTTCAACCATACCGGCGATTCCCATCCCTGGTTCGATCGTCACCAGCAGGGCAGCGGCGGCGCCGGCCACGATCCGGACTCCCCGTGGCGCGACTGGTTTACCTTCTCAGAGGAGGGGCAGGCGCACAACTGGCTGGGCTATGCCAGTCTGCCGAAGCTCGACTATCGGTCGACCAGCCTGGTCAACGAGATCTATGCCGGTGAAGACAGTATCGTACGCCACTGGCTGAAGGCGCCATGGAGCATGGACGGCTGGCGTCTGGACGTGGTGCATATGCTGGGCGAAGGCGGCGGGGCGCGGAATAACCTGCAGCATATCGCCGGCATTACCCAGGCAGCGAAGCAAGCGCAGCCGGAAGCTTTTGTCTTTGGCGAACATTTTGGCGACGCGCGCCAGTGGCTGCAGGCGGATGCCGAAGACGCGGCGATGAACTATCGTGGCTTCACCTTCCCGATCTGGGGATTCCTCGCCAATACCGATATCTCTTACGATCCGCAGAAAATAGACGCCCAGACCTGTATGGCGTGGATGGATAATTATCGCGCCGGGCTGTCGCATCAGCAGCAGCTGCGGATGTTCAACCAGCTCGACAGCCATGATACGGCGCGTTTTAAATCTCTTCTTGGCAAAGACGTAGCGCGCCTGCCGCTGGCGGTGGTGTGGCTGTTCAGCTGGCCGGGGGTACCGTGCATCTACTATGGCGACGAGGTGGGCGTGGATGGCAATAACGATCCGTTCTGCCGCAAACCGTTCCCGTGGGATCCGGCGCTGCAGGATACCCAGCTGCTGGCGCTGTATCAGCGGATGGCGAAACTGCGTAAGACCCACCAGGCGCTGCGCTACGGCGGCTGTCAGGTGATTTACGCCGAGGATAACGTGGTGGTGTTTGTCCGCGTCTACAAACAGCAGCGGGTGCTGGTGGCGATTAACCGCGGGGAAGCCTGCGAGGTGGTTATTGAAGATTCCCCGCTGCTGAACGTGGCCGGGTGGACGCTGCAGGAGGGCGCCGGCGCCTTCCAGGACGGGGTGCTGACCCTCCCGGCCATCTCCGCCAACGTCTGGTCCGGCCGTTAATGGTAGAGCTGGCTCAGCAGGTCGCCGCGGAGGAGCGCCTCCCGCCACCAGCGCTGAGCCAGCCCATCATTCCCGCTGCGCCAGGCCATATAGGTAATATCCTTTTCCCGCCAGCAGGCGACGCTTTTCTCCACCAGACTGCCTTTTACCAGCCACGGGCGAGCGATATGGCGCGGCAGAAAGCCGCAGCCCAGCCCGGCGCACAATAGTTCGACTTTACTGGCGAAATCATCGACGCCGATTTGCGGCTGCTCGTCGAGGAGATTGCTGTTGAGCGGATGGCAATAGCGGGCGCTGTCGCGGATCACGATGGCCCGATGCTGGCTGAGCTGTTTATTGGCCAGTGGCTCCTTCGCCTGAGCCAGCGGGTGATGGGGGGCGACGACGAAGATGTTATCCAACGCGCCGAGGGTTTGCCATGACCACTCCGCGGAGGTGGGCGGCTCATTGATGGCGCCGAGGATAATATCCGCCCCATGATGGGTCAGCTCTTCCCACGAACCGGCGAGGGTGTGATGGCTGAAGTTCAGTCGCGTCTGTGGGTTTTGCGCGTAAAACTCGGCGATCAGCGGCAGCAGAGCCGAAAAGGGAAATGAGGCGTCAAGGGCGATGGCTAGCTCTCGCTCCCAGCCCGCGCTCAGCTGCTGGGCCTGCTTTTCCAGATCTCTGGCGGCACTTAAAAGCTGTCGCCCCTTCTCCAGCATCAGCCGGCCGGTATCGGTAAATTTTGCCCGATGGCCGGAACGATCCAACAGCACGATGTTCAGATCGCTCTCCAGCTTCTGGATCATATAGCTCAGAGCGGCGGGGGTTTTATACAGCGACTCCGCGGCGGTGGCGAAGGAGCCGTGGCGGTCAAGGGCATCAAGGATCATCAAAACATCAAAGTTTACGCGCATATGAAGCTATCCATTAATTTGTTTTCTCTGTTGTACCTAAGCGCAATAATCAAAGCCAGTGAATAAATCAGAACAGTTTGGCGTAAAAATTTGATTAAAACAGGCGTGAATAAATCCTGGTCGCGGCAAAAAATATAAACCATAAAAAATCCTTAATAACTTGTTAGAAATAACTGGCTATACTCACCATGCTTTATCAGTCAGGATCCACACGACGCATTAATCATCATGTCATCTTTTTAACTAATTGATTAAGAAGGTATTTAATGTCTATTCGTGAACTGCTCGATCCCACTAATTCCGCGCTTATCTTTATTGACCATCAGCCGCAAATGTCCTTTGGCGTGGCGAATATCGATCGCCAGACCCTGAAAAATAACACCGTGGCGCTGGCAAAAGCGGGCAAAATTTTTAATGTACCGGTGATTTATACCTCCGTAGAGACCAAAAGCTTTAGCGGCTATATCTGGCCGGAATTATTGGCCGTGCATCCTGACGTCAAGCCGATTGAACGTACCTCCATGAACTCCTGGGAAGACGATGCGTTTGTGGCAGCGGTGAAAGCGACCGGCCGTAAAAAGCTGGTGATCTCCGCTCTGTGGACCGAAGTCTGCCTGACCTTCCCGGCGTTGATGGCGCTGGAGGCGGGCTACGAGGTCTATGTAGTGACGGATACCTCCGGCGGCACCTCTGTCGACGCCCATGAGCGGTCTATTGACCGGATGGTGCAGGCGGGGGCGGTGCCGGTGACCTGGCAGCAGGTGCTGCTGGAGTACCAGCGCGACTGGTCGCGCAAAGCGACCTACGATGCGGTAATGGACCTGGTGCGCGAACACAGCGGCGCCTACGGGATGGGCGTCGATTACGCTTATACCATGGTGCATGGCGCGCCGGAGCGTAAAGCGTAAATCACTCCATCCTTCAGGCTGCTGCGTTGTTGGCTGCGTTTGTCCGTCCCCAGCTACTGAATTTATTCAAGTTCACGGGGACGTGCCCGCCTGCCGCTTCAACGCAGCATGAAGGATGTTGTGTCAGATCATTTATGGAGAGTGGCAGGAGAAAACCAGCCATTTCCCTGAAGCAAGGAACTCGTCATGGCGCAGCAAAAATCGGTGACCCTGGTTATCAGCCATCTGCTCGATCCGCAACACAGCCAGCGCTACGAAGAGTGGCTCGGTAAAATTATGCCCATTGCGGCAGAATTTCCCGGCCATCTTGGGGCGAATGTGATCCGGCCCGCCGCAGGGCAGAATCTGTGGAGCGTCATAATCCGCTTCGATACCCTGGAGCACCTCTACGCCTGGACGCAGTCGGAAACCCGTCGGCAACTGGTGGCTGAGATTGCCCCACTGCTGACGGAAGGCGATCGGACTGAGGTGCGGACTGAACCGGCCTTCTGGTTTACCCCGCCGACGGTGAACGTACGCCAGCCGCGGCGCTGGAAACAGTTTCTGATCACCCTGCTGGTGATTTTCCCCAGCACCAACCTGGTGCCTGCGGTGACCGGCATGCTGCTGCCGTCGCTTAAGGGGAGCCTGCTGCTGCACCTCATCAATGATGCCTGCGTGGTTGCGCTGGTGGTCTGGTTCTGGATGCCCATCGTGACCCGCCTGTTTGCTGGCTGGTTGAAGAAAAACTGAGTCAGCCTCCTCAAGGAGTGCGTTATGTCGCAAACTGCCACACTGATTCTGACCCACGGTCAGATTCATACCCTCGATCGTGCGAATCCCCTGGCGGAAGCCGTGGCCATCGCCGACGGAAAAATTGTTGCCACCGGAAGTCACGATCGGATCATGAGCTTTGCCGCCGAGGGTACGCAAATCGTCGATCTCAAAGGGCATACGGTGATCCCGGGCCTCAACGATTCTCACCTGCACCTGATCCGCGGTGGGTTGAACTACAACCTTGAGCTCCGCTGGGAGGGCGTCCCCTCGCTGGCGGATGCCCTGCGAATGCTGAAGGATCAGGCGGATCGCACGCCGTCCCCGCAGTGGGTGCGGGTGGTCGGCGGCTGGAGCGAATTTCAGTTCGCTGAACGGCGGATGCCGACCCTGGAAGAGCTGAACGAGGCGGCGCCTGATACGCCGGTGTTTGTGCTCCATCTCTACGATCGCGCGCTGTTGAACCGTGCGGCGCTGAAAGCCGTGGGATATACCAAAGAGACGCCGGATCCGGCGGGCGGCGAGATCGTCCGCGATAGCCACGGCAACCCGACCGGGATGCTGATCGCCAAACCGAACGCCATGATCCTTTACGCTACGCTGGCCAAGGGGCCGAAGCTGCCGCTGGATCTGCAGGTGAACTCCACCCGTCAATTTATGCGCGAGCTGAACCGACTGGGGCTGACCAGCGCCATCGACGCCGGCGGCGGCTTCCAGAACTATCCGGAAGATTACGAAATTATCGAACAGCTGCACGCGAAAGATCAGATGACCGTGCGCATCGCCTACAACCTGTTTACTCAGCGGCCGAAGCAGGAGCTGGAGGATTTCGAACGCTGGACCGACATGCTGAAGCCGGGGCAGGGGACTGACTTCTATCGCGCCAACGGCGCCGGCGAGATGCTGGTATTTTCGGCGGCGGATTTTGAAGATTTCCTGCAGCCGCGGCCGGATCTGCCGCAAGGCATGGAGGATGAGCTGGAGCGGGTGGTACGCCATCTGGTGGAGCATCGCTGGCCGTTCCGCCTGCATGCCACCTACGATGAGTCCATCAGCCGGATGCTGGCCGTGTTTGAGAAGGTGAACCGCGATATCCCGTTTAATGGCCTGCACTGGTTCTTCGATCATGCCGAGACCATTACCGAGCGTAACATTGAGCGGGTGAAGGCGCTGGGGGGCGGTATTGCGGTGCAGCATCGGATGGCCTTCCAGGGCGAATATTTTGTCGATCGCTACGGCAAAGAGGCGGTGAAACATACCCCGCCGGTAGCAAAGATGCTGGCGCTGGACGTGCCGGTGGGGCTGGGCACCGATGCGACCCGCGTCGCCAGCTATAACCCGTGGACCGCGCTGTACTGGCTGGTCTCCGGGCGCACCGTTGGCGGGATGGCGATGTATGACGACGCCAACCGCCTGCCGCGCGATGTCGCGCTGGAGCTGTGGACGGCGGGCAGCGCCTGGTTCTCCAGCGAGCAGGGCAAGAAAGGCCGTCTGGCCGCCGGTCAGCTTGCCGATCTGGTGGTGCTGTCGAAAGACTACTTCAGCGTCGCGGAAGAGGAGATCAAAGGCATTGAGTCGGTGCTGACGGTGGTTGACGGCAAAGTGGTCTATGCCGCCGGTCACTTCTCGCCGCTGGCGCCGCCGCCTATTCCGGTGCTGCCGGAGTGGTCGCCGGTGGTGAAGGTCCCGGGCCATTACCGTTCCGCTCCGCCGGCGACGGCTAAAATCGGCGCCATGGTGCAGATGCACCAGTGCTGCGGTAGCTGTGGCGTCCACGGCCATCAGCATGATATTGCGCGTAAGTCGTCGATTCCGGTCTCTGACGAGCAGGCCTTCTGGGGCGTGCTGGGCTGTTCCTGCTTTGCCTTTTGATACCTGACGCCACCGCCCCGGCAGCGTCGGGGCGGCGGTTTCAGCCGCAGGCCCGGCGTCAATAGCGCTGCTCTGAGCCAAAGAGCGCCATGCGGCGGGCAATCATCTCGCGTACCGGCTGCAGTCCCTGGGCGATGACTTTCCGCGGATCGTTCACATCGTGCCCGGTGTCGGCGGCGAAAATTGCTTTCACCTGTTGGCACCAGGCGTACATATTTTCGGTATTAACGTTAATCTTGGCGGTGCCGCAGGCAATCGCCCGGCGCATATCCTCATCGGCAATTCCGGTGCCGCCATGCAGCACCAGCGGAACCTTCACCTGCTCGGCAATGGCTTTCATCTCGGTAAATCCCAGTCGGGCTTTACCTTTATACAGACCATGGGTGGAGCCCAGCGCGGCGGCGAGGCAATCCACCTGGGTTTCTGTCACCAGGGTGTAGCACTCCTGCGGATCGGCGTAGATGACTTCGGAATTGACAATGCCGTCTTCACTGCCGGCGATGGTCCCCAGTTCGGCCTCCACAGAGATACCTTTGCTGTGGGCCAGCGTCACCAGGTGGCGGGTAATGGCCAGGTTTTCCCTGAACGGCAGATGCGAGCCATCAAACATAATGGAACTGAAGCCGGCGGCGATCGCCGCTTCGCAGGCCTCCCGGGAGGTGCCATGATCCAGATGCAGCGCCACCGGAACATCAATATGCAAATACTCCATGGCGTTAACCACGATGTCATGAATACATTTTAACCCGAGCATATGCTTAACCGTGCCGCCGGACACCCCCAAAATAACCGGTGAGCGGCACTGCTGGGCGGTGCTTAATACGGCGCCGACCCATTCCAGATTATTAATGTTGAACTGACCGACGGCGTAGCCGTCCCGCAGGGCATGCTGAAGCATGTCCTTCATCGACACCAACATATTCACCTCTTGATATTTATTAAATGCAGTTATTCTTCAAAATATTGCGTTAAGTTTCTCTCGTAGCTATTTAACGAGTGGTGGACGACCGCCAGGTCCGGCATCGATTCCCGAACCCCTTTTTTCTCAATAGAAATGGCGGCGGTCAGGCTGGCAAATAAAATAATGTTATCGATATGCCATGAGTAATGGACGCCATAGGTGAAGGCGCCGTGAAATACATCCCCGGCGCCGGTGGTATCAACGGCATTGCACAGCCAGGACGGGACGATCTGCAGCATACCGTTTTTTAAAAAAGCGCAGCCTTTTTCGCCAAGGGTAATAAATGCTTCACCGCGGCAAATTTTATTCAACTCAATCAGGGCCGCTTTAATTTCTGCTTCGGTGCTCAGCGAGCGATAGCTCATATAATCGCGGGCGAAATGTTCGCTCACTACAAAATAGTCAGTCCAGGCCGCCAGTTTAATATTGCTGGCGCGCAGTGACCCGCCGTCCATCACGACCCTGGCGTTGGGCAGTTTCTTAATTAAATATTCACTGATTTCCGCCTCATGGCCGTCAATTAAAATGGTGACCGGCTCCTCGCTGGCAATCAGTCGCTCGGCGAGGTCGTCCAGTTTGAGCTTTTGCTCGTAGGTCAGGGAAGGCGGCGTTTGCATCTTGCGGGTAATAATCGTCCGCGAACCCGTTAAGCGATTGACCAGCACCGAGGCCAGCGGGGTGATCATGTCATCGGAGAAAACCACCTGGCTGGTATCCACCCCCGCCTCGGCAAACTCATCGATAATGCGCTGACCGTAAAGGTCCTGCTGCAGATGACCAATGTAATAAACCTCCTCGCCCCATAATCCCAGCAGCCAGGCCGCATTGGCCGCCGGACCGCCGCCGCTTTCAATAAAATCATGACAAAAGTTTTTGGTATTCTCCTGGGGCCATTCATTGAGAAAGAAAAACTGATCGAAACAAGCAAATCCAATGGACAAAATAGCCATAACCACTCCTGATTATTTGTCAGCGGCGGAAAGCGTGGCCCTCCCGCCGGGAAAAATGACCTCGCTTATTCATTTTTCTGCTTCGCCGTCAGCTCCTCATAGCTGAGCGTGTTGCCCACCACCTGGACGTGACGGAAGCAGAAAGGCGCCAGCAGCGCGACGAGCAGCGCCAGACAAATCAGATAGATAGTGATCTGACCAAACTGGGTGAACGCATTCCCGATAATGATGCCCCATACCGCGAAGTCGAAATCGGCGAAGGTGCTGTTTTCAAACCCGAGGTTGCCGAGCGCCGGCAGCAGCATCGCCGGCAGGAAGGCGAGGAAGATCCCGCCGATAAAGGAGGCGATGATACATCCGCGCTTACCGCCCAGTTTGTCGGCGAAGACGCCGGACGTGCCGCCGCAGAAGAAGTGCGGCACCATGCCGGGAATAATCAGCGCCATGCCCAGCCCGCCGAGCAAGAGCATCCCGACCAGCCCGCCCACAAAGGAGCTGATGAATCCCACCACCACCGCGGTGGGGCTAAAGGTGAAGAACACCGCGCAGTCAACGGCCGGGATGGAGTCCGGGATCAGCTTCTGGCTGATGCCCTGGAACGCCGGCACCAGATCGCCGAGGATCAGCCGCACGCCGTTATAGACAATGGCTACGCCAACGGCGAACTGCAGACCGGTCAGCACCGAGAAGATCAGCATGTTTTGGTCGGTGATGGTGCTCAGGTACGCCGACCCGGCGACAGCGCTGCAGACAAAGTAGATAACAAACATCACGATACCGGTGGTGACCGTGGTATCGCGCAGAAAGCCCCACTTTTCTGAAATTTCGGTATCGGCGAAGGAATTTGCCGGATTGCCGGTCCGGCTGGCGATCCATGCCGAGAGGTAGTAGCCGAGAGAGCCGAAATGGCCCATGGCGATCCCGCCGTCTTCGGTTACCTGCCTGGTGTAACGCTGACCGATGGCCGGGGAGATGGCCGACCATGAGCCCAACAGGAATCCACCGCTCAGGATCAACATCCAGCCCTGGAACTCCGCCGCCTGCAGAACGGCGGAGAACAGGCAGGCGAGAAAGAACGAATGATGGCCGGTCAGAAAGATATATTTATACTTGGTACAGCGGGCGATAATCAGGTTGAAAATAAAGCCTAACAGTAAAATACTCATGGTTTCCACGCCCAGCATCTTCTGGGCGACGGAGACAATGGCTTCATTGTTCGGAATAACGCCGCGGATATTAAATCCGGCCTCGATAATACCGCCCAGCGGATTGAGATTGGCAACGATAACGCCTGCCCCAGCGCTCAACATCAAATAGCCTAAAATCGGCTTCAATGTGCCGGTAAGCAGTTTATTGCCAGGGGAGCGCAGCGCCACTAAACCAACAAAGGCGATAAGCCCCATTAAAAAGGCGGGTTGACTGAATATTTCCGTTAAGAAACTAAGAATAGCCTGCATGGTCGTTCCCTCTATGCTGATTAAGAGTGAGTCGCAGCAATTTTCATCAGCGCGTCGGTAATATCCTCGGCGATCTTCGCTTTATGGACGTAGCTGCGAATGATGGCGACATGACAGTGGGCCGGAAATTGATTTGCTAGTTCTTTGATCGTGACGTAAAGGTCGGCTTTTTCCCCGACGGCGTTAGCAAAATCGACCGAGGCGACGTCCGCTTTGATGCCTAATTCGTCACAGATCTTTTTCACATTATTCGCAGCCATCAATGAGCTGCCAATACCGTTACCACAAACCGTTCTGATAACTAACATAATGACTACTCCATTTGTTTTTGAATGAAATGTAAGACTGAATTAACGTCATTTTCCTGCTGAAGAAAGGTCACAATATCTGACTCGATCAGCGAGGCCATCAGTTGGATCATTTTGATATGACTGTCAGCATCGGCGCCGGCGATCGCGATGACCACGGAAACCGGATCGAACTCATCGTGGCCGAAGGAGATTGGCGTGGCGGTGGTGACAAGTGAGAACCCGGTCTGTAATGCCCCTTTTTCCGGCCGGGCATGCGGCATGGCAATCCCGTCATCTATCACGATGGCGGCGCCAAAATCTTCATATACCGTCAGCATCTCGTTGACATATTCGGCGCTGCAAATCTGGCGCCTGGCAAGTAATGAACCCGCCAGTTCGATGGCCTCTTCCGCATGGGAAATATTCTGCTTAAGGGCGATTAACGACGGGTCAAAAATAATTTCCATCCTCAGCTCCTGAACGTATTCCTGTTCCTGAGTTAAATCATGACCAAATACATTGATGAAAATGATGGATGAGATCACATCCGCGGTTTTAAATATTGAGGGGGATCACATCGACGGCAAAGTACCGGCAGAAAACGATATAAATAATTTATAAGTTTTTCAGGCTGTTATGAAGCCTTTGTATTTTGACGCTGAAATTTGCCAGAGAAAAAGTGAGAGGTAGGGCGAATTTTTACGCCAGAAGTGTATCGTTGGTCACAAATATCGGCGGGTCATTTTCTTAAATTTTGACGCCGCTAACAAAAAAGGCCCGCCTGAGCGAGCCTTTTATTAAAACGCGTGCCGATTACAGGCTGGAAACGTTTTCGGTCAGGTATTTTGCAACGCCTTCCGGAGAGGCGGCCATACCTTCTTTTCCTTTTTCCCACTGCGCCGGGCAGACTTCGCCGTGCTCTTCGTGGAACTGCAGGGCGTCAACCATACGCAGCATTTCGTCGATGTTACGGCCCAGCGGCAGGTCGTTAACCACCTGGTGGCGTACCACGCCGTTAGCGTCGATCAGGAAAGAGCCGCGCAGCGCTACGCCTTCGTCCGGATGCTCGATACCGTAAGCTTTCTGGATTTCACGTTTGATGTCAGCAACCATCGCGTATTTAACCGGGCCGATACCGCCCTGGTCTACCGGGGTGTTACGCCATGCGTTGTGCACGAACTCGGAGTCGAAGGAAACGCCAACCACTTCCACGCCGCGTTTCTGGAATTCTTCGTAACGTTTGTCGAACGCGATCAGCTCAGACGGGCACACGAAGGTGAAGTCCATCGGCCAGAAGAACAGAACGGTAGGTTTACCGTTGGTGTGCTGTTTGAAATTGAATTTCTCAACGATCTCACCATTACCCAGCACAGCGGCTGCAGTAAAATCCGGCGCTTGACGAGTGACCAGAACCATTTGATTCTCCTGTAATTACTAAGGTTATTTGGAACGCAACGCGGGCAAGTATAGAGCCTGCCCGGCAATAACACAAAGAGGCGCTAACAATCGTTCAGCCAGCTTTTACCTATCAATGACGTGGCTATTACAGCTGTTTGTTTTCTGCCAGGCGCATCATCTGCGGATAAAAGCGCCAGAACTGCGTCTCCAGACGGTCGTAATGGGTATCCAGATCCTGCCAGGAGTCGCGTAGCGCCTCGAGACGTGGACGGCGGCAGGCCATGCCGTTCAGCACGCGCTGAATAAAATCCATTTCCCGATAGCGCTCCAGCCAGCGCTCCGACCACAGATATTGATTGAGATTGACGAAGCGGGGCGGCGAGTCGGGCAGGATGGGGACGATCTGCCGCTCGGCGTAGCGTACGAACTCGTCCAGCGGCTGGTCAGGGGAGAGCTGCGCCCAGTGCTGGGACAGGAAATGATCCCACATGACGTCGAGGGTGATGGGGGCGACGCGGCGGGTCTGCGGGCGAAACCACTCCCGCGCCTCTTTGACTTCCGCCAGGTTGTCAGTCATCACGTCAATCCGCCGATGCATAAAGATGCCGTCGATGATCTCCGCCGGATAGTCGCCCTGCGGGTTGCCGCGCACGAAGTCGGCCATCAGGTTGCCGGGCAACGAACTGTCGGCGAGATGGGCCAGGTGCAGGTGGGCGAGAAAATTCATAAAACGACATCCTTTAAATACGAGCGGGCAGGTGGAAACACCGATGTTGCGCTGAACGGCGCCTCGGTGGCCGAATGGCATGCTGTCTGGCCGCGCGCGGCACCTTTGCCACCGGTAAGGCATTCGGTTGCCGCATGGCGGCATTCGGAATGATTTGGAATATAGATTATGTCATTCATCCGGAGGGGTAAAGGTTGCAGCCAGACCGCCCCGGCACTAGACTACCCGCCTCTTTATTCAGTCTGAGTTACCGTCATGCGCGTTACCGATTTTGCTTTTGAACTACCCGAATCTCTGATCGCCCACTATCCGATGCCTGAGCGCAGTAGCTGTCGCTTGCTCTCCCTGGACGGGCCGACGGGCGCGCTGACGCATGGCACCTTCACCGACATTCTCGATAAGCTTAATCCAGGCGATCTGCTGGTGTTTAACAACACCCGGGTGATCCCGGCGCGTCTGTTCGGCCGCAAGGCCAGCGGCGGCAAGATTGAAGTGCTGGTGGAGAGGATGCTGGATGATAAGCGCATTCTGGCCCATATTCGCGCCTCGAAAGCGCCGAAACCGGGCGCCGAACTGCTGCTGGGCGATGACGAAAGTATTAAGGCCACGATGCTGGCGCGCCACGGCGCGCTGTTTGAAGTGGAGTTTAACGACGAGCGCCCGGTGCTGGAGATCCTTAACGGGATCGGCCATATGCCGCTGCCGCCCTATATTGACCGCCCGGACGAAGACGCCGACCGCGAGCTCTATCAAACCGTCTATGGCACCAGGCCGGGCGCGGTAGCCGCCCCGACCGCCGGTTTGCATTTCGACGAACCGCTGCTGGACAAACTGCGCGCCAAAGGCGTTGAGATGGCGTTTGTCACCCTGCATGTGGGCGCGGGCACCTTCCAGCCGGTGCGCGTCGACAGCATTGAAGAGCACACCATGCACTCCGAATATGCCGAAGTGCCGCAGGAGGTGGTCGATGCGGTGCTGGCGGCGAAAGCGCGCGGCAACCGCGTGATCGCGGTGGGCACCACCTCGGTACGTTCGCTGGAGAGCGCGGCGCAGGCGGCGAAAGACGCGCTGATCGCGCCGTTTTTCGACGATACGCAGATTTTCATCTACCCGGGTTATCAGTACCAGGTGATCGATGCGCTGGTGACTAACTTCCATCTCCCTGAATCCACACTGATTATGCTGGTGTCGGCGTTTGCGGGTTATCAGCATACCATGAACGCCTATAAGGTGGCGGTTGAGCAGAAATATCGCTTTTTTAGCTACGGGGATGCGATGTTTATCACGTACAATCCGCAGGCTATTTCTGAGCGTCCCTGAAAAGGCCGGTACGCCGGCTTGTAGACGCCATAACGCATTTTTTAGCTACGGAATCATTCCGTGGCGAGTATGAAAACGTCGGACTGTTTTTCTGACGCAGGAGCAAGCATGAAATTTGAACTGGATACCACCGACGGTCGCGCCCGCCGCGGTCGCCTGGTGTTTGAGCGCGGCGTGGTGGAAACACCGGCCTTTATGCCCGTTGGCACCTACGGCACCGTCAAAGGGATGACGCCGGAAGAGGTGGAAGCCACCGGCGCGCAGATTATTCTCGGCAACACCTTCCACCTGTGGCTGCGCCCGGGTCAGGAGATCATGAAGCTGCACGGCGATCTGCACGATTTTATGCAGTGGAAAGGACCGATCCTGACCGACTCCGGCGGTTTCCAGGTGTTCAGCCTTGGCGATATCCGTAAGATCACCGAGCAGGGCGTCCACTTCCGCAATCCGATCAACGGCGATCCGATTTTCCTCGATCCGGAAAAATCGATGGAGATTCAGTACGATCTCGGCTCTGACATCGTGATGATCTTCGACGAATGTACGCCGTACCCGGCGGACTGGGATTACGCCAAGCGCTCAATGGAGATGTCTCTGCGCTGGGCGAAGCGCAGCCGCGACCGTTTCGATAGCCTTGGCAATAAAAATGCGCTGTTCGGCATTATTCAGGGTAGCGTTTACGAAGATTTACGCGATATCTCGGTGAAAGGTCTGGTAGAGATTGGCTTTGATGGCTACGCTGTCGGCGGTTTGGCGGTTGGTGAGCCGAAGGAAGATATGCACCGTATTCTGGAGCACGTCTGCCCGCAGATCCCGGCCGATAAACCACGATACCTGATGGGCGTCGGGAAGCCGGAAGATCTGGTGGAAGGGGTACGTCGCGGTATCGATATGTTCGACTGCGTCATGCCGACGCGCAACGCGCGTAACGGCCACCTGTTCGTCACCGACGGCGTGGTGAAAATCCGCAACGCGAAGCACAAAAGCGATACCGCGCCGCTGGACGCCGAGTGTGATTGCTATACATGTCGCAATTATTCACGCGCTTACTTGCATCACCTCGACCGTTGCAACGAAATATTGGGCGCGCGTCTCAATACCATTCATAACCTGCGCTACTATCAGCGTTTAATGGCTGGTTTACGCAAGGCTATCGAAGAGGGTAAATTAGAGAGCTTCGTGACCGATTTTTACCAACGTCAGGGGCGCACCGTGCCTCCTTTGAACGTTGATTAATTTTAATAATGAGGGAATTTCAATGAGCTTTTTTATTTCTGATGCGGTAGCGGCAACGGGTGCACCGGCGCAGGGCAGCCCGATGTCTCTGATTCTGATGCTGGTGGTGTTCGGTCTGATTTTTTACTTCATGATCCTGCGTCCACAGCAGAAGCGCACCAAGGAACATAAGAACCTGATGAACTCCATCGCCAAAGGTGATGAAGTGCTGACCAACGGCGGTCTGGTCGGTCGCGTGACCAAAGTAGCGGAAACTGGCTACATTGCTATCGCGCTGAACGATACCACTGAAGTGGTTATCAAACGTGACTTCGTTGCTGCCGTTCTGCCGAAAGGCACCATGAAGGCGCTGTAATCTAACTTTTCCCAAAGGGAACTGCCGTGTTAAACCGTTATCCTTTGTGGAAGTACGTCATGCTGGTCGTCGTCATTGTCGTCGGCCTGATCTATGCGCTTCCCAACCTGTATGGTGAGGATCCGGCTGTTCAAATCACTGGCGCGCGCGGCGTCGCCGCCAGTGAGCAAACGCTGATCCAGGTCCAGAAAACTTTACAAGAAGAAAAAATAACCGCGAAGTCTGTGGCACTGGAAGAGGGCGCTATTCTTGCGCGCTTCGACACCACTGATACCCAGCTGCGCGCGCGCGAAGCGCTGCTTAACGTGCTGGGTGACAAATACGTCGTGGCGCTGAACCTTGCTCCGGCAACCCCACGCTGGCTGGCGGCGCTCTATGCCGAGCCGATGAAGCTGGGTCTTGATCTGCGCGGCGGCGTGCACTTCCTGATGGAAGTCGACATGGACACCGCGTTAGGCAAACTGCAGGAACAGAACATCGATAGCCTGCGCAGCGAGCTGCGCGACAAAGGCATTCCTTACGCGACCGTGCGTAAAGAAGACAACTACGGTCTGAGCATCGTCTTCCGCGACAGCGCGGCGCGCGACCAGGCTATCTCTTATCTCAGCCCTCGCCATCGCGATCTGGTTATTTCCTCTCAGGGTGACAACAGCCTGAAAGCGGTGATGACCGATGAGCGCCTGAAAGAAGCCCGTGAGTACGCGGTTCAGCAGAACATTAATATCCTGCGTAACCGTGTGAACCAGCTGGGCGTCGCCGAGCCGCTGGTTCAGCGTCAGGGCGCTGACCGCATCGTGGTTGAGCTGCCGGGTATCCAGGATACCGCGCGTGCGAAGGAAATCCTTGGCGCGACCGCGACCCTCGAGTTCCGTCTGGTCAATACTAATGTGGACCAGTCCGCCGCCGCCTCTGGCCGCGTGCCGGGCGACTCGGAAGTGAAGCAGACGCGTGAAGGCCAGCCGGTAGTGCTGTACAAGCGGGTGATCCTGACCGGGGACCATATCACCGACTCGACCTCCAGCATGGATGAGTACAACCAGCCGCAGGTCAACATCTCGCTGGACAGCGCGGGCGGTAACATCATGTCTAACTTCACTAAGGACAACATCGGCAAGCCGATGGCGACCCTGTTCGTGGAGTATAAAGACAGCGGTAAGAAAGACGCTAACGGTCGCGCTATCCTGGCGAAAGAGGAAGAGGTGATTAACATCGCCAACATCCAGTCGCGTCTGGGTAACAGCTTCCGTATCACCGGTATCAGCAATCCGAACGAAGCGCGTCAGCTGTCGCTGCTGCTGCGTGCCGGCGCGCTGATTGCGCCGATTCAGATCGTCGAAGAGCGGACTATCGGCCCAACCCTGGGAATGCAGAACATCAAGCAGGGTCTGGAAGCCTGTCTGGCCGGTCTGGTGGTCTCTATCCTGTTCATGATCCTCTTCTATAAGAAGTTCGGCCTGATTGCGACCTCGGCACTGATAGCCAACCTGATACTGATTGTCGGCATTATGTCCCTGATCCCGGGGGCGACGCTGACCATGCCGGGCATCGCGGGTATCGTGTTAACCCTTGCGGTGGCGGTCGATGCTAACGTTCTGATCAACGAGCGTATCAAAGAAGAGCTGAGCAACGGGCGTACCGTTCAGCAGGCGATTGACGAAGGTTATCGCGGCGCGTTCAGCTCGATCTTCGACGCCAACGTGACGACGCTTATCAAAGTGATCATCCTGTACGCGGTCGGTACCGGTGCCATTAAAGGGTTTGCGATTACCACCGGTATCGGTATCGCGACCTCAATGTTTACCGCTATCGTCGGCACCCGTGCCATCGTGAACCTGCTGTACGGCGGCAAGCGCGTTAAAAAGCTGTCTATCTGAGGAGTGCGTTGTGGCACAGGAATATACTGTTGAACAATTGAACCACGGCCGTAAAGTCTGGGACTTTATGCGCTGGGACTACTGGGCCTTCGGCATTTCAGGTTTTCTGCTGATTGTGTCGATCGCCATCATCGGCGTTCGCGGGTTTAACTGGGGGCTCGATTTCACCGGCGGTACGGTGATTGAAATTACCCTTGAGAAACCGGTCGATCTGGACCAGATGCGCGATTCCCTGCAGAAAGCGGGCTTTGAAGAGCCGCAGGTGCAGAACTTTGGCAGCAGCCGCGACATCATGGTACGTATGCCGCCGGTGCATGACGCCAACGGCAGCCAGGAGCTGGGCAGCAAGGTCGTGACGGTGATTAACGAATCGACCAGCCAGAATGCGGCAGTGAAGCGTATTGAGTTTGTCGGCCCGAGCGTCGGGGCGGACCTCGCGCAAACCGGCGCCCTGGCGCTGATTGCGGCGCTGGTCTGTATCCTGATCTACGTCGGCTTCCGCTTCGAATGGCGTCTGGCCGCCGGGGTGGTTATCGCCCTGGCGCACGACGTGGTGATCACCATGGGCGTGCTGTCGCTGTTCCATATCGAGATCGACCTGACCATCGTGGCCTCGTTGATGTCGGTTATCGGCTACTCGCTGAACGACAGTATCGTGGTATCGGACCGTATCCGTGAAAACTTCCGTAAGATCCGCCGCGGTACGCCGTATGAGATCTTTAACGTGTCGTTGACCCAGACGCTGCACCGTACCTTGATCACCTCTGGTACCACTTTGATGGTGATCCTGATGCTGTTCCTGTTCGGCGGCCCGATTCTGGAAGGCTTCTCGCTGACCATGCTGATCGGTGTTTCCATCGGTACGGCTTCCTCTATCTACGTCGCCTCCGCGCTGGCGTTGAAGCTGGGCATGAAGCGCGAGCATCTGATCCAGCAGAAGGTTGAGAAAGAAGGGGCGGATCAGCCGTCTATTCTGCCGTAATCCGGTTCAGTTGAGATAAAGCTATCCCGGCCCTTGCGGCCGGGATTTTTTTGCCCGCGACAAAACCTGCTGACAGTATGCTGTCAGGAGCCCTCCCATACACTGCCTCTGAACTCACTAACGAGCAGGAGGAAGTATGAACAACGTGATTAACTGGTTTGAAATTCCGGTCGCCGATATGGATCGCGCCGTCGCGTTTTATGAGCCGGTGATGCAAGTGTCGCTGCGTCGCGAAACCATGGACTGCGCCGAGCTGGCGGTGTTCCCGCATCAGGATCCGGCCCCCGGCGGCGCGCTGGCCAAATTTGAAGGTATCGCGCCCTCGGCGCAGGGCGCTATTATTTATCTGCATACTGATCATCTTGCCGCCACGCTGGAGCGCGTTGCCTCGGCGGGTGGGGCCTGTGTCTTCGGCCCGCTGACGCTGCCGAATGATATTGGCACCATCGCCCTGTTTACCGACAGCGAGGGCAACCGCGTCGGCCTGCACCAGCCGGCTTAACCTTAACTTTTGTGAAGTGAGACATGACCCGACGCGCCGACCGTTTATTTCAGATTGTGCAGATCCTGCGCGGCAGGCGGCTCACTACCGCCGCGCTGCTGGCGGAGCGGCTGGGCGTGTCGGAGCGTACCGTCTATCGCGATATTCGCGATCTCTCCCTCTCCGGCGTACCGGTGGAGGGCGAAGCGGGCAGCGGCTACCGGCTGCTGGCGGGCTACGATCTGCCGCCGCTGATGCTGACCACCAAAGAGTCCGAGGCGCTGATCGCTGCGATTCGGCTGCTGAAAACCTGGGGCGGTGAGGCGCTGTCGCAGTCGCTGGAATCCGCCCAGGAGAAGATGCTGGCGATCCTGCCGGAGGCGCGTCGGCGCCAGGCGGAGCAGACCCGCCTGTTTGCCCCTGACCTTGGCGCGCATCGCTATGCTAAAACCCATTTTGACGTTATCCATCAGGCCGTATCCAATCAGCAGGTATTACAGCTTCACTACCAGGATGAATCCGGTCAGGTGACGTGGCGTGAAGTGCTGCCGCTGGGGCTGTTTTTCTGGGGGGAGCGCTGGCTGCTGGTGGCCTGGTGCGAACTGCGCAATGATTACCGCAATTTTCGCCTCGATCGTTGCCTGGAGGTAAGCGCGACCGAACGTCGATTCAGCGAGTGCGCCGACCGCTCGTTAAGCGATTTTCTGCGCAAGGTCCGGTGCGAGGTGCGGGAGAAATAAAAAAGCCCGGGCAGCAGGAGCTGCGGCCCGGGCGCTGTCTTGCTGTATCAGCAATCAGAAGTTGTAGCCGACCACGAAGTAACCACCCCAGCCGGTCGAGCGAACGCTGAACGGACCATCGCCGAAGTTCAGCTTCGCATCATCAGCCCACTGGCCGCCGTTATGGAAGTAACGGGCGACGATAGAGTAGTGCCAGTGCGCGTAGTTCAGCGCCAGGATGTGGCTGGAGGCGATAGAGTTGCTGGTGCGCGCGTGCTTCCCGTTCAGATCGTAGAAGTTGTCATCGCCGAGGTCAGAACCCCAGTCGAAGTTGGTGAAGCCGATGTAGCTCAGCGAACCGCCCCACAGGTCGGTCAGCGGCACAAAGTATTTCACTTTGAAGCGATAGCCGTCCCATTCGTTTTCGTTGGAGGCGCCGTAGTTCTGCCACTGGTACTTGGCGTAGACGTTCAGCGACAGGCTCATTGGCAGGCCGGTATCGATATCGGTACCCAGACCCATATACCAGGTGCTCTGCTCCTGGGAGTCGTTGCGGCCCATATCGTAGATATAGTTGTTGGCGAAATACCATTCTTTGAACGGCCCGAAGCTCAGGTCGGTATTGGTCAGCTTATCGATAGAGAAACGCGGTTCGATCTCCATAAACAGCGGGGAACCTTTGTTCCAGATACCTTTTGCCGTGCTGTTGCCGCCGAAGAATACCGGGGCATCGATATAGCCGTAGAAATCAAACCAGTCTTTTTTGGCGAACGCTTCGTATTCCAGGTAGGTATCGTTACGGATCTGCGGTCCAAAACGGGTGTGGTAGCTGCCCACCACGTTAACACTCTGGTGCCACCAGTCAGACAGATACTGCGGTTTGTCGTTTTCTGCCGCGCCCGCGGCAAAAGTAGTGGAGAGCGCCACAACCGCACCCGCTGCCAGTAATGTTTTTTTCATAGTAATGCCACTGTTTAAATTGAGCCTGAAGGCGTTAAAAGAAGTGCCGAAGCGTTTCTAAATATTTCGTCTTTCTGTGGGGGTCTATTATAGGAATCATTGCTCACAAAAATACGTGTTGTTTCACATAACCAGAACATGCGTAATCGATTGCGTTCACGATTCTATGCATTTCTTGACAAAATGCTACTGAAAATCGCGCTGCAGAACGATTTCTAATGAACTCTTGCGAAAAGTTGTAAGTGGATAAGAAAGACGGGGCAGGACGTAGCCGGGCGGGGCAGGCCCGGCTGAAGGCTTACTGGGCGGCGGCGGGCTGGATATCGTGTACGCGAATAAAACCGACTTTATCTGGCGTTACATTGAGGCGCAACGGGATATCGACATCGCTGGGGGCGAGGGTGCTGGCCGGCGCGCTAATCAGCTGATCCTTAACATTGACTTCCTGATAGCTGTGGGTGGTGCCGGTGATCTGTCCGGAAGCGACGGTGGCGGTAAAGGCCGGCAGCGGATCGTTGGATTCGCCCTGAATGCGTAAGGTCAGGCGTGACCCATCGCCATCCGGGGTAATACTGCCCACCGACATGCGCAGGGTGCCGATCTGGCTCTCCAGCCGCGCCGGGGTCTTGGCCTCCGGCAGCAGATAGACGCCGCGGGTGGATTTGGCGTTCAGCGCGTTTTGCTGGGTGATTTTGATCGTTTGCTGGTTGAGCTGGGTCATCTCCTGGCTCAGCGTACTCACGCTCTGGTGCATCTGGCGGATTTCGCTTTGCTGGGCGCAGGCGGTCAGGGTGAACAGGCAGCCCGCGATGGCGAGCTTCAGGTAACGTCTTGTCATGGTCAGGATTCCGTTTACAGAGGATGCTTAATGGTAGCCAAACCGGCCTCATCTCCCATAGATCCTTTGTCTCAAAAGCTCTTTCTTTGTAGTCCGGTCACTTCGCGGTAAACTACTCTTCAGTTTAACTACCTGTCAGGACGCGCTATGCATTGCCCTTTCTGTTTCGCCGTGGATACCAAAGTGATCGACTCTCGTCTGGTGGGGGAAGGCTCTTCCGTGCGTCGCCGTCGGCAGTGCCTGGTCTGTAACGAACGCTTTACCACCTTCGAAGTGGCGGAGCTGGTGATGCCGCGGGTGGTGAAGAGTAACGATGTGCGCGAACCCTTCAACGAAGACAAGCTGCGCAGCGGGATGCTGAAAGCGCTGGAGAAACGTCCGGTTAGCGCCGACGACGTGGAAATGGCGGTCAACCATATCAAGACTCATCTGCGCGGCACCGGCGAGCGCGAAGTGGCCAGCAAAATGATCGGCAACCTGGTGATGGAGCAGCTGAAAAAGCTGGATAAAGTCGCCTATATTCGCTTCGCGTCGGTCTATCGCAGCTTCGAAGATATTAAAGAATTCGGCGAAGAGATCGCCCGCTTACAGGACTAAGCCATGCAGGACGAAATGTACATGGCGCGTGCGCTGAAGCTTGCCGCGCGCGGTCGCTTTACTACCCATCCTAACCCTAACGTCGGCTGCGTCATTGTGAAAGACGGCGAGATCGTCGGCGAGGGGTTTCACTATCGCGCCGGCGAGCCGCATGCTGAAGTGCACGCCCTGCGCATGGCTGGCGAAAAGGCGCGCGGCGCCACCGCCTACGTCACTCTTGAGCCCTGCAGCCACCATGGCCGTACGCCGCCATGCTGCGATGCGCTGATTGCCGCCGGCGTCAGCCGCGTGGTCGCCGCGATGCAGGATCCGAACCCGCAGGTGGCGGGGCGCGGTTTGTATCGCCTGCAGCAGGCCGGCATTGAGGTCAGCCATGGGCTGATGATGAACGAAGCGGAAGCGCTGAATAAGGGCTTTCTGAAGCGGATGCGCACCGGTTTTCCCTGGGTGCAGCTGAAGCTGGGCGCCTCGCTGGACGGCCGCACGGCGATGGCCAGCGGCGAAAGCCAGTGGATCACCTCCCCGCAGGCGCGACGCGACGTGCAGCGTCTGCGCGCCCAGAGCCATGCCATCCTGACCAGCAGCGCCACCGTGCTGGCGGACGATCCGGCGCTGACCGTGCGCTGGCAGGAGCTGAGCGCCGATACCCAGGCGCTTTATCCCGAAGAGAATTTGCGCCAGCCGCTGCGCGTCGTCATCGACAGCCAGAACCGCGTCACGCCTGAGCATCGTATTGTGCAGCAGGCGGGGGAAACGCTGTTTGCCCGCCTGCGCGCCGATGCACGGCAGTGGCCGGAAAGCGCCCGCACGCTGCTGGTTCCGGAGCATAACGGCCATCTCGATCTGGTGCTGCTGATGATGCTGCTTGGCAAACAGCAGATCAACAGCGTCTGGGTTGAGGCAGGGGCTACGCTTGCCGGGGCGCTGCTGCAGGCGGGCCTGGTCGACGAGCTTATCGTCTATATTGCGCCTAAACTGTTAGGCAATACGGCGCGTGGATTATGCGCGCTGCCGGGGCTTGAAGAGCTGAGCCAGGCCCCCCATTTTAAATTCAATGAGATACGTCAGGTTGGCCCGGATGTCTGCCTGCATTTAACCACTGCGTGAGGCTTTCCTGATTATTAGGAAGCAGCGCTCAGAATAATATGATAAAATCCGCCCCCCTTGCGGGGCACATGAACCCGAAGGAAGAGTATGAACATTATTGAAGCTAACGTTGCTACCCCGGACGCTCGCGTCGCCATCACCATTGCGCGTTTCAACAACTTTATCAATGACAGCCTGCTGGAAGGCGCGATTGACGCCCTGAAACGCATTGGTCAGGTAAAAGATGAAAACATCACCGTCGTTTGGGTTCCAGGCGCGTATGAGCTGCCGCTGGCGGCTGGCGCACTGGCGAAAACCGGTAAATATGACGCGGTGATCGCGCTGGGGACGGTGATTCGCGGCGGTACCGCCCACTTTGAATATGTGGCAGGCGGTGCCAGCAATGGCCTGGCGCATGTCGCTCAGGACAGCGAAATCCCGGTAGCCTTTGGTGTTCTGACCACTGAAAGTATTGAACAAGCCATTGAGCGCGCTGGCACCAAAGCCGGTAACAAAGGCGCAGAAGCTGCGCTGACCGCGCTGGAAATGATTAACGTATTGAAAGCCATCAAGGCCTGATTTTTGTAAGGGGAATTCCGTGAAACCTGCTGCTCGTCGCCGCGCCCGTGAGTGTGCCGTTCAGGCGCTCTACTCCTGGCAGTTGTCCCACAACGACATCGCTGATGTCGAATACCAGTTCCTGGCGGAACAGGACGTAAAAGATGTTGATGTTCTGTATTTCCGCGAACTGCTGTCCGGAGTGGCGACTAACAGCGCGTACCTCGACGGCCTGATGAAGCCCTACCTGTCCCGCCAGCTGGAAGAGCTGGGCCAGGTTGAAAAAGCGGTGCTGCGTATCGCGCTGTTTGAGCTGTCCAAACGTGATGACGTACCGTATAAAGTGGCCATCAATGAAGCTATCGAACTGGCGAAAACCTTCGGCGCTGAAGATAGCCACAAGTTCGTTAACGGCGTGCTGGACAAAGCGGCTCCGGTTATTCGTCCCCACAAGAAGTAAACTGCAGGCCGGGTTTTGCGAGGGTCGCCTCGCAGCCCGGCCTTATTTATTATTTTGCTGAGGCATAACGTATGGCATGCGGCGAATTCTCCCTGATTGCCCGTTATTTTGATCGCGTTAAAAGCGCCCGCCTTGATGTTGAAACCGGCATCGGCGATGACTGCGCGCTCCTGCATATTCCCGAGAAAAAAACGCTGGCAATCAGCACCGACACCCTGGTGGCGGGCAATCACTTCTTACCCGATATCGACCCGGCCGACCTCGCCTATAAAGCGCTGGCGGTGAACCTGAGCGACCTCGCGGCAATGGGCGCGGAGCCGGCGTGGCTCACGCTGGCGCTGACCTTGCCGGAGGTGGATGAAGTCTGGCTGGAAGCCTTCAGCGACAGCCTGTTTGTCCAGCTGGACTATTACGATATGCAACTGATTGGCGGCGACACTACCCGTGGCCCGCTCTCCATGACGCTGGGTATCCACGGCTTTGTGCCGCCGGGACGCGCCATGAAACGCGCTGGCGCTAAGCCGGGGGACTGGATCTATGTTACCGGCACTCCGGGAGACAGCGCCGCCGGCCTGGCGGTGCTGCAGAACCGGCTGACGGTGGATGAACCGTCTGACGCCGACTACCTGCTGGCTCGTCATCTGCGGCCAATGCCGCGCGTGCTGCAGGGCCAGGCGCTGCGTGACCTGGCGACATCGGCTATCGATCTTTCCGACGGACTGATCTCCGATCTGGGCCATATTCTCAAAGCCAGCGGCTGCGGCGCGCGCATCGATCTCGATGCCATGCCGTACTCCGATGCGATGCTGCGCCAGGTTGATTCTGAGCAGGCGCTGCGCTGGGCGCTCGCCGGCGGCGAAGATTACGAGCTGTGCTTTACCGTACCGGAGCTGAACCGCGGGGCGCTGGACGTGGCTCTTGGCCATCTTGGCGCGCGTTTTACCTGTATCGGACAGATTGCGCCGGAGAGCGAAGGGCTGCAGTTTATCCGCGACGGTAAGCCGGTCGCGCTTGATTTAAAGGGATACGATCACTTTGCGTAGTCGAGACGAGGCGCTTAGCCGCCTGAGTATGCGTAATCCGTGGCATCTGCTGGCGACCGGCTTTGGCAGCGGCTTAAGTCCGGTGGTGCCGGGGACGATGGGCTCGCTGGCGGCGATCCCGTTCTGGTATCTGATGACCTTTCTCCCCTGGCAGCTTTACTCGCTGGTGGTGATGATGAGCATCTGTATCGGCGTCTATCTGTGCCATCGCACGGCCAAAGATATGGGCACCCATGACCACGGCAGCATCGTCTGGGACGAGTTCGTCGGGATGTGGATCACCCTGATGGCGCTGCCGACCATGGACTGGCAGTGGGTGGCCGCCGGCTTCGTGATTTTCCGTATCTTCGATATGTGGAAGCCGTGGCCAATTCGCTGGTTTGATCGCAATATCCACGGCGGAATGGGGATTATGGTCGACGACATCGTCGCCGGCGTGATCTCCGCTGGCGTGCTGTACGTCATTGGCCATCACTGGCCCATCGGTCTGCTTTAACCGCCTCTCCCCGGCAACGCTACGCTGCCGGGGAAACCACGCCCGTCACTTAAATCCCACCACCGGATGCGGCTGATACGGCGCCTCCAGCTTGTCGATCTGTTCCGGGGAGAGCGTCAAATCCACCGCCTGCAGCAGATCATCGAGCTGTTCCTGACGCGACGGGCCGATAATCGGCGCGGCGACGCCGGGTTTGCTTAACAGCCAGGCGAGAGCGACCTGGGCGCGGCTGGCGTCGAGTTCTTCCGCCACGTCCGCGAGATTCCCGGCGATCTGCGCATCGTTTTCTTCACTGGCGCTGTACAGCGATTTGCCGAACTCATCTGAGACCAGCCGGGCGGTGGTCTCACCCCAGGGGCGGGTTAGCCTGCCGCGCGCCAGCGGACTCCACGGGATCACCGCTACGCCGTTACGTTGGCACAGGGGCAGCATCTCATTCTCTTCTTCCCGGTAAATCAGGTTGTAGTGATCCTGCATGGTAACGAAGCGCGCCCAGCCGTTCTGCTGCTGGAGCGCCAGCGCCTGGGCAAACTGTCGGGCATGCATGGACGAGGCGCCGATATAGCGCGCTTTGCCGGCTTTCACCACCTCGTCCAGCGCTTCGAGCGTCTCTTCAATCGGGGTGGTATAGTCCCAGCGGTGGATCTGCAGCAGGTCGACATAGTCCATCCCGAGACGGCGCAGGCTGTCGTCGATGGAGCGCAGGATCTGCGCCCGGGAAAGTCCTTCCGCCAGATCGCCGACCTGGTGATACACCTTGGTGGCGACAACCACCTCGTCACGGCGGGCAAAGTCGCGCAGGGCGCGGCCAACGATCTCTTCGCTGCTGCCGTCGGAGTAGCTATTTGCGGTATCGAAGAAGTTGATGCCGCCTTCAATGGCGTGCTGGATAAGCGGGCGGCTGCTCTCTTCCGGAAGCGTCCAGGCGTGTCTGCCGCGGTCCGGCTCGCCGAAGGTCATGCAGCCGAGGCAGAGTCGGGAAACACGTAAGACAGTATCACCGAGGGGGATATAGTGCATAGTGCGCTCCTGCTATTCATCAAGGGTATCCCTTAAGCATAGCAGGAGCGGAAGGGGCAATTATGCCAGCCAGTCGCGGATTTTGGCTTCAATACCGGCGGCATCAAGGCCGAGGTCGGCGCGGATCTCTTCCTGAGTGCCCTGAGGAATAAAATAATCCGGCAGGCCAATATTGAGCACCGGTACCGCCCGGCGGTGGGCCATCAGCACTTCGTTCACGCCGCTGCCGGCGCCGCCCATGATGGCGTTCTCTTCCAGCGTCACCAGCGAGTCGTGCTCGCCGGCCAGCTGGAGGATCAGCGCGGTATCCAGCGGCTTCACAAAGCGCATATCCACCAGGGTGGCGTTGAGTTTGTCCGCTACCGCCGCGGCTTCCGGCAGCAGGGTGCCAAAGTTGAGGATCGCTATTTTCTCGCCCTGACGTTTCACCACCCCTTTGCCGATCGGCAGCGATGCCAGCGGCTCGAGCGTCGCGCCGGTGCCGCTACCGCGCGGATAGCGCACCGCGCAGGGGCCGTCGCTGTAGTGGTAGCCGGTGTACAGCATCTGGCGACATTCATTTTCATCGCTCGGGGTCATTACCACCATATCCGGAATACAGCGCAGGAAGGAGAGATCGAACGCTCCCTGATGCGTCTGGCCGTCTGCGCCGACGATCCCGGCGCGGTCGATAGCAAACAGCACCGGCAGCTTCTGGATAGCCACATCGTGGATCACCTGATCGTAGGCTCGCTGCAGGAAGGTGGAGTAGATCGCCACCACCGGCTTGTAGTCGCCAATCGCCAGCCCGGCGGCGAAGGTGACCGCATGCTGCTCGGCAATGGCGACGTCAAAGTACCGATCGGGGAATTTCTTCGAAAACTCCACCATCCCTGAACCTTCGCGCATCGCCGGCGTGATCGCCATCAGCTTGTTGTCTTTGGCCGCCGTTTCACACAGCCAGTCGCCGAAGATTTTCGAGTAGGAAGGGAGGCCGCCGCTGCTTTTGGGCAGTACGCCGCTGGTATGGTCGAATTTTGGCACCGCATGGAAGGTGATCGGGTCTTTCTCGGCGGGCTCATAGCCGCGGCCTTTTTTGGTCATAATATGCAGGAACTGCGGGCCTTTCAGGTCGCGCATGTTCTTCAGCGTGCTGACCAGACCGAGCACGTCATGGCCATCCACCGGGCCAATGTAGTTAAAGCCCAGCTCTTCAAACAGCGTGCCCGGCACCACCATCCCTTTGATATGCTCTTCGGTACGCTTAAGCAGCTCTTTAATCGGCGGCACCCCGGAGAAGACCTTTTTGCCCCCTTCGCGCAGGGTGGAGTAGAGCTTACCGGAGAGCAACTGCGCCAGATGATTGTTCAGCGCGCCGACGTTCTCGGAAATCGACATTTCATTGTCATTCAGCACCACCAGCAGGTCGGGTTTGATATCCCCGGCGTGGTTCATCGCCTCAAACGCCATTCCGGCGGTGATCGCCCCGTCGCCAATGACGCACACCGCGCGCCGCTGCTTATCCTCTTTCGCGGCGGCGATAGCCACCCCGATACCCGCGGAAATGGAAGTGGAGGAGTGACCGACGCTCAGCACGTCATACTCGCTTTCACCGCGCCACGGGAAGGGATGCAGGCCGCCTTTCTGACGAATGGTGCCGATTTTGTCCCGGCGACCGGTCAGAATTTTATGCGGGTAGGCCTGATGGCCGACGTCCCAGATTAGGCGATCGAACGGCGTGTTATACACGTAGTGCAGCGCCACGGTCAGTTCCACCGTGCCGAGGCCAGAGGCAAAGTGACCGCTGGAACGGCTGACGCTGTCCAGTAGATAGCGCCGCAGCTCATCACATAGCTTCGGCAGGCTCTCTTTTGGCAACAGGCGCAACTCCTGGGTGGAATCTACCAGCGCCAGGGTCGGGTATTTGGCAATATCAAAACTCATCAGAGACTCATTTTTTGTTTATTTATCGCGCTGAATAATGTAATTCGCGAGCGCTTCCAGTGCCGAAGTATCCAGAGATTGTGCGGCCAGCTCATCTAACGACCGGCGGGCATCAGCGATCAGGTCGTGCGCTTTCTTCCGGGCTTGCTCAAGACCCAGGAGGGCGGGATAGGTGCTTTTACCCAATTGCTGGTCGGCACCCTGACGTTTGCCAAGGGTCGCAGTATCCCCTACCACGTCGAGAATGTCATCCTGGACCTGGAAGGCAAGACCGATATTTTCCGCATAGCGATCCAGCGCGGGCAGGGCAGCGCGGCCGCGTTCGCCGGCGCTCAGGGCTCCCATCCGGACGGCGGCGCGGATCAGGGCGCCCGTTTTATGGCGATGGATACGCTCCAGCGCCTGTAAATCAACCTGCTGTCCCTCGGCCTGCAGATCCAGCGCCTGGCCGCCGCACATGCCCGCCACGCCGCTGGCCTGCGCCAGTTCGGAAACCATCGCCAGCCGGTCCCGGTCAGGAACGTCGACCATCGGCGCATCACTCAGTATAGAGAACGCCAGCGTTTGCAGGGCATCTCCCGCAAGAATTGCGTTGGCTTCGCCAAATTTAATATGGCAGGTCGGCAGGCCGCGGCGCAGATCGTCATCATCCATCGCCGGCAAATCATCATGCATCAGGGAGTAGGCATGAATGCATTCGACCGCCGCGGCAGGAGCATCCAGCGTGGTACGGCACACGCCGAACATCTCGCCGGTGGCGTAGACAAGGAAGGGACGCAGGCGTTTACCGCCTAACAATGCGCCATAATGCATCGCTTCCACCAGCGGAGTGTTCTGAAAGGGCTGCGGGGCGATGAAACGGCGCAGCGCTTCGTTTGCCTGTTCCACACAGGCCTGCAATTGTTGCGGGAAATCCATTTATTCAGCGTCCGGCGTAAAAGGCGTGGTCGGGGAATCTTCACTATCCGCCAGCAGGATCTGCACGCGCTGTTCGGCCTTCTGCAGCTGACTTTGCCCCTGGCGCGCCAGCTGTACGCCGCGCTCAAATTCGCTTAGCGCTTCCTCTAACGGCAAATCGCCGCTTTCCAGACGGTTAACGATCTGCTCCAGTTCGCCCAGAGCAGTTTCAAAGCTGGCCGGGGCCTCATTTTTCTTTGGCATAGTGAATGTAGACTCTTGTTATGTCGCGACGGCAATACCGGGTATGGTAACGAAGTCACGCGTGTAAGCAAATAACGCGCAATGGTGATATACTCCGCGCCCAGGATGCAGGCACCGGTGTGCGCTGCTTTACAACTTTTGCTTATAGCCCCGTCGGGCTTGCCAACGAACTATTGTCGCTATGAAGTTTATCATTAAATTGTTCCCGGAAATCACCATCAAAAGCCAATCTGTGCGGTTGCGCTTCATTAAAATCTTAACCGGGAACATTCGTAACGTTCTCAAAAACTATGATGAGACGCTGGCCGTCGTCCGTCATTGGGATCATATCGAAGTTCGCGCGAAAGATGAAAATCAGCGCCCGGCTATTCGCGATGCGCTGACCCGTATCCCCGGCATCCACCATATTCTGGAAGTCGAAGACGTGCCGTTCACCTCGCTGCACGATATTTTCGAGCAGACGCTGCCGCTGTGGCGCGAGGCGCTGGAAGGCAAAACCTTCTGCGTGCGAGTGAAGCGTCGCGGCAAACATGAATTCACCTCAATTGAAGTGGAACGTTACGTCGGCGGCGGTCTGAATCAGCATATTGAAACGGCGCGCGTGAAGCTGACCGACCCGGACGTCACTGTCAATCTCGAGATTGAAAACGATCGCCTGCTGCTGGTGAAAGGCCGCTATGAAGGCATCGGCGGTTTCCCGATCGGCACCCAGGAAGATGTGCTGTCGCTGATTTCCGGCGGCTTTGACTCCGGCGTCTCCAGCTACATGCTGATGCGCCGCGGCTGCCGCGTTCATTACTGCTTCTTTAACCTTGGCGGCGCCGCCCATGAGATTGGCGTCCGCCAGGTTGCGCATTATCTGTGGAACCGCTTCGGCAGCTCACACCGCGTTCGCTTTGTGGCGATTAACTTTGAGCCAGTAGTCGGCGAAATCCTTGAAAAAGTGGACGACGGCCAGATGGGCGTCGTGCTCAAGCGCATGATGGTCCGCGCCGCGTCAAAAGTCGCGGAACGCTATGGCGTGCAGGCGCTGGTCACCGGCGAAGCGCTCGGCCAGGTTTCCAGTCAGACCCTCACTAACCTGCGCCTGATCGATAATGTCTCCGATACTCTGATCCTGCGCCCGCTGATTTCGCACGATAAAGAGCACATCATCGACCTGGCGCGTGAGATCGGCACGGAAGATTTTGCCCGCACCATGCCGGAATATTGCGGCGTGATCTCCAAGAGCCCGACCGTGAAGGCGGTGAAGGCGAAGATTGAAGCGGAAGAAGAACACTTCGATTTCAGCATCCTTGATAAAGTGGTGGAAGAGGCGAGCAATATCGATATCCGCGAGATCGCCCAGCAGACGGAAGAGACGGTGGTGGAAGTGGAAACCGTGACCGGCTTTGGCGCCAATGACGCGATCCTCGACATTCGCTCCATCGACGAGCAGGAAGACAAGCCGCTGAAGGTCGAGGGGGTTGAGGTTGTTTCCCTGCCGTTCTACAAGCTAAGCACCAAATTTGGCGATCTCGATCAGAGCAAAACCTGGCTGCTGTGGTGCGAGCGCGGGGTGATGAGCCGTCTGCAGGCGCTTTATTTGCGCGAGCAGGGCTTCAACAACGTGAAAGTTTATCGCCCGTAACAGGTTGTTATGATGCAAAAGGCCTTCCCTAATGGAAGGCCTTTTTACTATTGGCAGGGGAGTGTATTAGCGCAGGGTCAGCGCCAGGTCATTGAGCTGATCGATGACAATATTCCAGCCCTCGAAAAATCCCATCTGCTCATGCTGCTCGCGGGTTTCATCATCGGCATGCAGCACCGTAGCCGTATAGCGACACCCGACCTGTTCATCGGCAAAGGTGATGATGGCCGTCATCGCGAAGGGGGAAACGGCGGGGCGATAATCCGCCGTCAGCATCGAGGTCATGACGCTTTTTTGTTGCGGGATAACCTCAAGAAAACAGCCGGGGTTATCGCTGCGTTCACCGTCAGGCCCGTGCATCACGGTGTGAAAGGCCCCGCCGGCGCGAAAATCAAAGGCCAGAACCTCGGTTTGCCAGGGCTTCGGGCACCACCAGGTTCGGAGTAATGCCGGGTCGGCCCACGCGCGCCACAGGGCTGGGGCGGGCGCGCTGAGCAGGCGGCTGATAACAAGATCGCGAGAATCGGTTGCGCTCCGGGACATGCTGCGACTCCTCAGGAAAAGGGGAGCCAGCCCGCGGCGCGGACCGGCTATCAGGCTTCGTAGTAATTATAGATGCCGGCGGCCATCACCAGCTGTGAGGCGACCTCATACGCTTTCTCGCGCCCCACCAGCAGATCGATCATTTTCAGGGCGAAATCAATTGAAGTCCCCGGACCCTGGCTGGTTAACAGATTCACCCGCGGATCCCAGACCACTCTTTTATCCTGCCACTGCTCGGCGGGGATATGTTCCTTCAGCGCCGGAAAACCGGTCATGTTGCCGATCGGGAACAGATTATGGGGTACCAGCACGGTCGCCGGGGCGGCGCAGATGGCGGCCACAATGCGCCCAGAGAGATGAAACTGGCGGACGGTTTCCACCAGTAGCGTGCTGTCGCGGAAGCACTCTGCGCCCTTGATACCGCCCGGGAGGACGATGATATCGAAATCACCATCGGCCACCTCGACCAGCGGCGCATCCGCCAGCAGTTTGACGCCGCGCGAACAGACGATGGTCAGGCTGCCGTCGCTGGCGACGCTGGCGGTGGTCACCTTTACTCCGCCGCGGACCAGCAGGTCGATAGTGGTGACCGCTTCGGTCTCTTCGCTACCAGGGGCGAGGCAAATCAGTGCCGACGCGCTCATATTCATTCTCCTTACGCTTGATCAATTCAAATAAGCGGGCGTTTTCCGGTACGGCGACGCCGTGGGCGCGGGCGCGGTTGAGCAGAAAACCGGTGATGTAGTCGATCTCTGTATGCCGCTGGGCGCGAACGTCCTGCAGCATGGAAGAGATATTTTCTGCCGTACTTTCAATTACCTGTTCGACATAAAATAGCAGGTTTTCCGCCGAGGTATGAATACCTTCGCGCTCCATCACCGCCGCCACCTCGCGACAAATGGCCGCAACTTCCTGCGTATAGTCGCGCAGATCGCCGTTTTTACACCCTTTGAGCGCGGTCAGAGGGTTAATCACGCAGTTAACCGCCAGCTTGCGCCAGATGGCCGAGTGGATATTGTTATGCCAGGCGACATCCGGCAGCACGCTCTGCAGAACTTCTGCGAGATAGCTGTAGTCCCCCTCGTAGCTTTTTGCCGGTCCGATATGCGTGGTGCCCTGGGCAACGTGGATGATGACATTCCCATCGCGCCGCGCCGCCTGGGTCGTGGAGGCCAGCAGCAACGGCTGTTTCACGCCGCGCAGCTCCTCGACGGTGCCCATGCCATTATGTACCAGCAAAATTGGCGTGGTGTCCGGCAGGATCCCGGCCAGGTGCTTTACCGCATTCGACACCTGCCAGGCCTTTAAGGTGACGATCAGCAGCTCGCTGCTGGCGAGAAAATCGGGGTCGTTGGCCGTCAGCGATTCGTTGAACACTGAGCCATCGGTTTCAATGACGTTGACGCTACAGAATGGCTGCGGTACGCGCAGCCAGCCCTGGACTTCATGTCCCTGTTTGTACAACGCGGTCAGCCATAGTTGTCCCAGCGCACCGCATCCCAGTACGGTTACTTTCATTGTTCCTCCTCATCTGCCGCTATCCCAGGCGCTGATGGCTAAAGTCTATCTCGTCGCTTTTCGCATCGTCGGACATCACGGGGAAAATAGCGCGAGCGTTGCGTAATCAGCTAAGCTTCCGGGATAACAAGTTGAGTTATGCCGCGTTGCAGGTATTATGCAACGCAAAAGAAACGGAAGGAGAGGAAAAGATGCCATCTTTCGATATTGTCTCTGAAGTTGATCTTCAGGAAGCCCGTAACGCGGTGGACAACGCGAGCCGCGAAGTCGAGTCGCGTTTTGATTTTCGTGGCGTTGAAGCCACTTTTGAATTAAACGACGCCAACAAGACCATTAAAGTGCTGAGCGAGTCTGACTTCCAGGTGAACCAGCTGCTGGATATCCTGCGCGCCAAGCTGCTCAAGCGCGGCATTGAAGGCACCTCCCTCGACGTACCGGAAGATATCGTGCACAGCGGTAAAACCTGGTTTGTTGAAGCGAAGCTGAAGCAGGGCATTGAAAACGCGGTGCAGAAGAAGATCGTTAAACTGATCAAAGACAGCAAGCTGAAAGTGCAGGCCCAGATTCAGGGTGAAGAGATCCGCGTGACCGGTAAGTCCCGCGACGATCTGCAGTCGGTGATGGCGCTGGTGCGCGGTGGCGATCTGGGACAGCCGTTCCAGTTCAAAAACTTCCGCGACTAAGGCGGCGGGCAGACAGCAAAAAGCGGGGAATTCCCCGCTTTTTTTATACTCCTTTGATGAGCTGCTCTATCTCGAAGCGGTTGGTGACCTTGCTGTCGATTTTGATATACACCGAACGCTCCTCGGGTACCACCAGCGCCTGATGAACCCCGCTAGCACTCAGCAGACGCGCCTGCAGCGCGCTGTCGACCACCACGCCGTCCGGCACCTCCACCCGCAGGCTGCTGACGTACGGCGGCTCGCTCATGGTGCTGGCCACCAGCAGCCACAGCATCGCCAGCAGGGCGCCCAGCAGAAACACGGTTTGCGAATCAAAGAAACCATCGACCCAGCCGCCAAGCGCGCCGCCAATCGCCACGCCGAGAAACTGGCTGGTGGAGTAGACGCCCATCGCGGTGCCTTTGTAGCCCGCCGGAGACTCCTTGCTAATTAGCGACGGCAGCAGCGCTTCCAGCAGGTTAAACGCCAGGAAGAAGAGCTGAACGCCCGCCACCAGCTCCCAGAAGTAGCCTCCGGCGCCCCAGAGGACAATTTCCGCAATCAGCAGGATGGCGACGCAGAGCAGGAAGACGCGCTTCATCTTGCGCTTCACTTCGGCGTAGATGATAAACGGCACCACCGAGATGAACGAGATAACCATGGTGACCAGGTAAATCTTCCAGTGCTCGGCGGCCGGGAAGCCGGCGGCCTCCAGTTGTCCGGGCAGGGCGACAAAAGTGGACATCAGCATAATGTGCAGGCACATGATGCCAAAGTTAAGCTTCAGCAGGCGCGGCTCCGCCAGCACCTTGCTAAAGCAGCCCTTCACCATCCCGGATTCGCGGTTAAGGACATGGTTATGGCTGTTGGGCACCACCCACAGGGTGAGCAGGATGCCGACGGTCGCCAGGATGGCGATCATCCAGAACAGCGCGTGCAGACCCAGCTGGTGGGTGACAATCGGCCCCAGCACCATGGCGATGGCGAAGGTGACGCCGAAGCTGACGCCGATAAAGGCCATCGCTTTGGTGCGGTTCTGTTCGCGGGTGAGATCGGACAGCAGGGCCATAACCGCGGCGGCGATGGCGCCGGAGCCCTGCAGGGCGCGGCCAAGAATGATGCCCCAGATGGAGTCGGTGAGCGCGGCGATGACGCTGCCGAGCACGAAGATAAGCAGGCCGCCGACGATCAATGGCTTACGGCCAATACGGTCAGATAACAGTCCGAAGGGGATCTGGAACACCGCCTGCGCCAGGCCGTAGATACCGATCGCCAGGCCAATCAGCGCTTCACTGGCACCCTGCAACGCCATGCCATACGTGGTCAGAACCGGCAGGACCATAAACATGCCAAGCATGCGCAGGGAGAATACTGTCCCCAAACCCCAGGTCGCGCGCAGTTCCCCTGGCGTCATTTTGTTATCGTTCATTACCACCTCAATATAAAAACTGCGCCTAGTGTAGCGGCGGGGGGTAAGAAGCGTAAATAAATGTTTGTTTAACAGATATTACGGGGCTGTTGCGCGATGCGACAAGTTGGTAAAAATCAATAAACCAGTGGAGGGGGACTCCACTGGCGAGGGGGAAAATTAAGGTAAAGTAAAGTCAACCCACTGGCTGCCAGCGTCAGCCGATTTGACGCACTGCTCTACCCAATAGACGCCGTGCAGCCCGGCTTCGACGTCCGGATACCAGAAGTCTTGCAGGAAGGCGCGATCGTCGCGATCCGTGGCGTCAATCGCCTGCGCATAGCGGCGATAGAGGTTGGCCCAGGCTTCGAACAGCCCTTCCGGATGGCCGCCGCCAATGCGGTCATCCGCCAGCGCGTTCGGCGACAGGTAGGGCATCCCACGTTCCAGAATGCGCGCCGGCTCGCCCTGCACCTCATAGCTGAGCTGGTTAGGATGCTCATCCCACCATTCGATGCTTGCTTTTTCGCCGACGATGCGCACTTTTTGCGAGTGCATGGCGCCGCTGTTGACCGCGCTGGTCCACATCGAGCCAACCGCGCCATTGTCATATTCCATCAGGACAAAGGCGTTATCTTCCAGCGGCGCGCGGGAGGGAACAAAGCTCTGACGGGAGCACATCAGCCGTTTGATATTGAGCTGCGGCGCCATGGTCTCGGCGACAAACAGCGGATGGGTGGCCAGATCCCCAAGCACATAGCTGGGCCCGGCAAACTTCGGCGTTACTCGCCAGCGGGTGGATTCTGCCTGCAGCTCGACGGCCTGGTTATGGAAGCCGTGGGCGAATTGCATGTTAACGATGCGGATCTCGCCGAGCAGTCCATCGGCAATCATCTGCCGCGCCTGCTGGATCATCTGATAGCCGGCATAGCCGTAGGTAACGCCGACGATTTTGTTCTGTTTTTTGCTCAGATCCACCAGCTCGCGCGCCTCTTCGGCGGTAAAGCAGAGGGGCTTTTCGCAGATAACGTGGAGTCCCGCCTCCAGCGCCGCTTTGGTGATGGCGAAATGGGTATTGTTCGGGGTGGTGACCGAGACGACCTCGATCCCGTCAGGGCGCTGCGCCTCTTCGCGAAACAGGGTCTGGTAGTCGGCGTAGCAGCGCTCCGGCGCGATGCCCAGTTGCTCACCGAACGCGCGCCCGCGCTCGGCATCGACGTCAAGCGCGCCGGCCAGCAGGGTATAAACATTGTCACGCAGCGCCGCACAGCGGTGGCTGTAGCCGATCTGACTGGTTCCCCCGCCGCCGACCATGCCCCAGCGCAGGGAACGGGATAAGGGTTTCAGGCCGTTTAACATGGTGCTCTCCTTTTTGAAATCATTTGCACTCTGAGGCGCTCAATGCCGACGCCTGCGGCAACGCGCATCCGGATAGACTGACTTCAACTTAAGGAAATGTTTGTTCTGTTTCAATTGTGTTGTGGAATTTATTTTCCATATATGCGAGGGGGATCGAATTAGCGAAAGTTTCTTTTGCGCTTGGTTGAAAAGGTGAGGGCGGGATATCGCCTGCCGGAGTCGTCCAGATTGTCGCGGGCGTTTTTTCGTTTCAACAAAATATGAAATAAATTTTCTTTATTAGCTGCTGAAGGCGGTGCAATCCGCCGATTGCACCGGGGACCAGATGCCGCTATGACGCTCCGCGCACAGACGCGGGGGAAGTTGAAGCGACGGGAGGATGACCGGCCGCAAAGATGCCCTTCGCCGCCAGGCCTGCGACGGTGAGGGCTGCCGGGATACCGAGGATCAAAAAGACGCTTTCAAAGGGCAGGTTGAGCGCCATCATCTCGGCGCCGGCAAAGGCGCTGAGAATGGCGCCGATGCGCCCGACGCCGTGCATCCAGCTGGATCCCGTCGCCCGCGCCTGTGTAGGGTAGTAGCGGGCGGAGAGGGCGTTCATGCCGGTATTCGCGCCGTTCAGGCAGGCACCGCTGATAAACGCCAGCATACAGAGCAAGGCAAAGCTGCCCGCGGCGTAGCCCATCGCCATGGTGAACAGGCCGCCAATGGCGTAGATTATCCCCAGCGCGCGATGGGGGTTGATCCTGTCCATCAGCCAGCCGGCAAACAACGAGCCGAGGGTGCCGCCCGCCTGGTAGATCGCCGTCATGATGGCCGCCTGGCTAACGGTCATTCCTACCGCTTTAACCAGCGTTGGCAGCCAGCTGCCGAGGATATAGACCAGGAACAGCCCCATAAAGTAGACCAGCCATAGCATCAGCGAGCCGAAACCGTACTGGCGGGAGAGGACAATGCGCATCGCGTTGCCGGCCGCTGGCTGCGCCGGTAGGATAAACCTCACATTGTCGCTGATTTGTCCGGGATAGAGACGGTTAAGAATGGCGCGTATGCGCGCCGCGGGCGCTTGTTTGATCACCAGAAAACGAACCGATTCCGGCAGCAGCCAGATGAGCAGGGGGGCAAACAGCAGCGGCAGAATACCGCCGAGCGCCATCAGCCAGTGCCAGCCAAACTGGGGGATCAGCCACGATGCCGAAAATCCTCCCGCCGCCGCACCGAAGGTGAAGCCGCAAAAGATGACGGTGATAATAAATGAACGCTGGCGTTCCGGGGCGTATTCCGACACCAGCGTCCCGATATTCGGCATCGCGGCGCCCAGCCCGAGGCCAGTCATAAAGCGAAAGAACATCATCTGTTCTACGTTGTGCGAGAAGGCGGTGGCGATGGTCCAGAAACCGAAGAAGAAAACGCTGTTGATGATGATTTTCTTACGTCCCAGCCAGTCGGCGAGCGGGCCGGAGAAAATCGCCCCCAGCGCGAGGCCGATCAGCGCGGCGCTGATCACCAGACCCAGCTGGTGGTTGCTTACCCCCCATTCCAGCTTTAGCGTCGGGGCGATAAAGCCCATGATCGCGATATCAAAACCATCGAGAGCGATGACGCAAAAGCCGAGAAATATAATCAGCTTCTGAAATCGGCTCAGCGGGTTACGATTTATTAACTCTCTGACATCCAGGCGTTGAGTCTGTGTCATAGCGTATTCCTTATGCGCAGGCGTGCAGGTAGGGCTGCGCGGCATCGAACAGTAACTGCGCCCGCTGAAGAGGCGGCAGGGCGCCTTGCTCGCCGTCAAGCGGCACTTCGAGAGAGACCGGCAGCGTCGCCGGCAGGGCCGACATCAGACCATGCAGATCCAGACCGCCTTCCCCCGGCACGTTGCGCGCCGAGCGGGCCTGGCGGATAAGTTCCTGCTCGCTCTCCGGCCTCTGCGCCGCGCCATCGCAGAGTTGCATATAGTTGAGATGATGCGCGGGCAGGCTGGAGAGGGCGGCGAGCGATTCTCCCGCGCGCCAGAAATGGAGAGCGTCCACCAGAATGCCGATGTCTTCCCGCCCGCTGGCGGCGATTAGTGCTTGCGCTGCGGCGATGTTGCGCAACTGGGTCCAGGGCATCGGCTCAAGATTCATGGTCAGCCCAAATGGACGACCGGCCGCGGCGAGGATGGCGAGGTTGTCAGCGCTGCGCTGAAGGTTGTCATCATTGCCGGCGACTAACACCTGTCCGGCGCCAAGACGCGCGGCGGTCTCCATAAAACGCTGCAGCCGATCGTCGAGGGTAAACCCGGGGGTCAGGCGGACGATCTCCACGTCCGACACGCGGATGCCAGTTTCCATCAACGCGGCGAGCGTCGCCCGGACGGCCGGGGTATCGCCCAGCATGTCGTAGTCCGGGTCGGTCGGTGTGGCGGGGAGCAGTCGCAGTCCAACGTGGGTAAAACCGGTTCTGGCCGCAATCCGCACCTGTTCGGGGGGAGGGACATCGAGCAGGGTCAGCGCGGCGAGCGATAGGGTACGCTTGTTCATAAAGGGCTCCGGTACAGTTGCAGGTGAAGAGAGTTAGGGTGCATCCATTCGTGGAAATCAAACTATGTTATTGTTTATATTTGTTTTTTTTTGCCAGGTTTTTACCCACCAGATAGCCGAAGGTCATGGCGGGCCCGAGGGTGATCCCTCCGCTGGGGTAATAGCCGCGCATCACGCTCGACATGTCGTTGCCGATGGCGTACAGACCCGGTATCGGCTGCTGCTGTTCATCCAGCACCCGGGCGTGTTCGTCGGTTTGCAATCCGCTGAAGGTGCCCAGCGAGCCGGGCAGAATGCGCACCGCGTAGAACGGCCCTTCGCGCAGCGGTCCGAGCGTCACCTGATGGTCACCCTGGGCGCGGTTATAGGCTGATGCCCCGCGGTGAAAATCGACGTCTTCGCCAGTGCTGGCGAAGTGGTTAAAGCGTTCAACGGTTTCCGCCAGCGCATTGGCGTCGATAGCGCACTGCTTCGCCAGCTCCGCCAGGGTGTTTCCTCGCTGCAGATAGCCGGTACGCAGCCAGGCGGTGGGGGTGAACGGGAACGGTCTGGCGTGGCCCAGGCCGTAGCGACGCAGCGTACGACGATCGGCCAGCAGCCACGCCTGTGGCGTGTCGCCCGCGGGTGTGGCCGCCAGCAGGGCGGCGATAAAGTCATGATAAGAGTCGGCCTCGTTAACAAAACGTTTGCCGTTGGGCAGGACGGCGATCACCCCGGGTTTGGCGCGCTCCACCAGATGAGGAAACATTAGCTGCTGGCCGCTGGCCAGAGTGACGCGGGACACCGGCGCCCAGGCCAGCGGGTGGCGCAGGGAAGTGTCGAACTGGCCGCCGACGGATTCGCCAAGCCTGATCCCCTCGCCCTGATTGTCCGGCGGTGCGGCGGAGAAATGGCCGTAACCCTCCGCCGCGTGGGGCACCACCTGCGCCAGCCGCTGGCGATCGTGGGGAAAACCGCCGCAGGCCAGCACCACGGCGCCAGCTTCGACGTGAATCTCCCCGCCGTCGCTGCGCAGCACCGCGCCGGACACGCCCGGCGGACCCTGCAGCAGCCGGACCACCGGGGCATTGAGCTGAAAACGCACGCCGGCGTCGAGGGCGGATCGCAGCAGACGGGCGACCAGCGCATTGCCATTGACCAGATGCTGCCCCCGTCCGGCGCGTAGCCGCTGCCAGCCGTGGCGCAGCAGGCGGCGGGCAGCATACAGCGCGGAGCGCGGCGAGCGGGTGGCATTGAAAAAATGCGCCATATCCGCGCCGCCGGCGATGCCCATCCCGCCCAGGCTAATGGTTTCCAGCGGCGGACGCAGGCGATGGAGCCAGTCGCCGAGCAGGCGGCCATCGTAGGGGTGCGCGGTGACCGACCGCCCTCCGTTCGCCGCACCCGGCGACGGGTGAAAGTCCGGCATGGCGCTGCCCGAGAGAAACTGCACCGCCGTCCGCTGATGGAAAAATTCCACCATCTCCGGCCCGTAACGCAGGAAGGTTTGCAGACGAATATCGGCGGCTTCGCCCCCCATCTCATGCTGCAGATAGGTCAGCGGCGCGTCGGCTGCTTCGTCGATGCCCTCCGCCCGCGCCAGCGGGTTGCGGGGGATCCACAGCCAGCCGCCGGACCAGGCGCTGGTTCCGCCGAGCACTGACGCTTTCTCCGCCACCATGACGCTGGCGCCGTGCATCGCAGCAGTCACCGCGGCAGAGAGCCCCGCGGCGCCGGAGCCGACCACCAGCACATCCACCTTCACAGGCCCGCTCATGTTGGACTCCTTACTGCAGAGGTGAAAAAGCGGTGGGGCGCATCAGCACCGACTCGAGGCGTTCCACGGCGGCCAGTTCGCGATTTTTACGCGAGAAGGTCTGCCAGCGTTCGTCCTGGGCCATCCGCGCGCGGCGCACCAGACGATCGTCCAGGCTTTCATAAGCCCAGATGTGCACTACCTGATTGACCACGCCGATCTCGGTAAAAAAGAAGCCGATTAGCTGGCCGAGATGGTCGGTTTGCACCGCCAGGGCATCGCTTTGGTATAGCGCCAGCCAGTCGGCCATTTTCAGCGGATTGATGGTGTACGTGCGTTTTTCGTAGATCATGATGTTTTCCTGATTAGTGGGTGGAGTGTTGTGCCAGATGGCAGGCGGCGAGATAGCCAAACGTCAGCCCCGGGCCGAGGGTGATGCCGGGGCCCGGATAGGTGCCGGCCATCAGCGAATCCATGTCGTTTCCCACCGCGTACAGCCCCGGGATGGGGTGTCCTTCGGTATTGACGACCTGGGCATCGGCGGTGGTGACCAGGCCCCGTGAGGTCCCCAGATCGCCGGTATAAAGTTTGATGGCATAGAACGGCGCGCTGAGCAGGGGGGCATTACAGGCGTCAGGCTGATGGCCCGGATCGCCCATCGCCCGGTTATAGCTGTTGCCGCCTTTAGCAAATTCCCGATCCACGCCCTGCGCGGCGTCGCGGTTGTAGCGGGCTACCGTCTCGCTCAGGGTTTGGGCATCCAGACCAAGCTGTTGCGCCAGCGCGGCCAGGGTATCGGCTTTGTGCAGATAGCCGGCGGCGACCAGGGCGTCATTATTGACCGGCGCCGGGCGTGCCAGCCCGAGGCCATAACGCTTCATCGCCTGGGCGTCGCAGAGTAAAAAACAGGGGGCATTTTCCGCTGCATCCTGCATTGCGCTGGCGAAATGGTGATAGGAGCTGGACTCGTTGACGAAGCGTACCGCCCGCTGATTGACGGCAATCACGCCCGGTTTTGCGCGATCGGTTACCAGATGGGGGAAGCGCTCCTCGCTGCCGTCGGCCCGGGTCAGCACCGATACCGGCGCCCAGAAATAATTGGATGGCCGATCGGCTCCCTCGCGAGCGTTAAGCGCCGCCGCGAGACGCAGCGCGGCGCCATCGTTGGCCGGCGGCGACATGGTGAAATGCTCGCGGGTGTGCGGCCGATAGCGCGCCGCCAGCGCGCCCGCGGCAAAGCCGCCTGCGGCCAGCACCACCCCGCGTCGGGCGTGCAGCGTCTCTCTTTGCCCCTGATACTCAATCTCCACCCCGCGGACCGCGCCTTGCGCTTCGTACAGCGTCAGAACATTGACATTCAGCCGCAGGCTCATGCCTTTACGCAGCGCCGTAGTCGCCATGCGGGCTATCAGCGCATTGCCCATCGCCAGGCGGGTGCCGCGAGGGTACTTCACCCGGTCGCGGGCGTAGCGCAGCAGCAGCCGGGTGCAATGGGCCAGGGAGCGCAGCGAGCGGCGCATGTCGAGAAAATGTTGAATATCGACGCGGTTGACCATCATCCCGCCAAACAGCAGCATCCCCGGCGGCGGTGAACGCAGGTCGCGAAACGCGTCCCCCAGTTCACGACCGTCATACTCCACCACCTCCAGCGCACGACCGACGTCGACTGCGCCGGGTTCATCCGGATAGTAATCGGGCGAGAGCGGACGCAGGCTGTACTTTACTGCCCCCTCACGCTCGAGAAAGGCCAGCGCTTCCCGCCCGGCGCTGACAAACGCTTCGGCAAGATCTTCGCGGTACTGGCCCTCGCCGATAATGGTTCGCAGGTAGGTTTTCATCGCCTCGGCGCTACCGCTTTTGCCCTCGGCGCGCGCCTGGTCGGTATCGTGCAGCCACACGGCGCCGCCGGAGATGGCCGAGGTGCCGCCGAACTGGCCGGCTTTCTCCAGCATCAGCACCGACAGCCCGTTACAGCAGGCGGTGACCGCGGCGGCAAAACCGGCCGCGCCGCTGCCGATGACGATCACATCCCAGCTCTTCATGCCGCCGCTCCCTGCGCCTGCGGGATGGCGCCGATAAACTGGCCCATCAGCCTCATCTGCGCCAGCGCCATTTCCGGCCCGGTCTGTACTTTGCAACCACGTGCGGCGGCGAAAGTGAGCAACGGCGTCATCACCGGGGCGGTGACAACGTCGGCCACATGAGTGGTGCTGTCGAGCGTATCCAGCAGCGCCTGCGGTAGAGGCAGCTCATCAAATCCGGCCATGCCGGCCGGTGAACCATTAACCAGTAGATCGAGGCCGTAAAGGGTGTCTGGCAGCGCGCTCAGTTGCACCGTCGGAAAGGCCTCAGCCAGAAGGTCATGCAGGCGCTGCCGGGTGGCCGGGGTTTGATCGTGCAGGGCCAGCCGACGGATCCCCGCCTCGCACAGTCCCCAGGCGATGGCGCTGCCGACGCCGCCGCAACCGGAGAGCAGCGCCTGCTTACCTGCCGGCTGAAAACCCTGCGCCTCGGCGGCGAGCTGAAAGCCGACGCCGTCCAGCATATCGCCCTGCAGGCGGCCATCCGCCAGCTTGCGGATCACATTGACGGCGTTGAGTCGGCGGGCGCGCGGCGTGAGGTCGTCGACCAGCGCGGCGGCGCGTTGTTTATGCGGCACCGTCACCAGCACGCCGGTCATGTTCTGCCAGCCGCGCAGGGCGTTGAGGTAGGCGGCCACCGCGTCCGGGGCGATATCCACCGGGATCATGACGCTGTCCATGTGCTGTTCGGCAAAGTAGCGGTTGAAGTTATCCGGTGATTTCACCTGGGCGATCGGATGACCAATCACGGCGACAACCTGGGTAGTTCCACTGACCATTTCAAACCTCATTTGTTAAATGAATGTTGTGAAAGTATTTCAGTGGAAGCTGGGAGCGACAACGCAGAATTCGGACATGTCGGTTGTTAATCGCACGAACGCTGCGATAATCGCAGGAAATCGATAATGATGTTGCAAAAATGTGAGCGAATATGCAAAACACCATTCATCCACGCGATCTGATCGTCGGTTTACAAAAAGGGCTGGCGCTAATTCAGCTTTTTTCCAAAACCTGCCCAAAGCTCACCGTCGCCCAGACGGCGAAAATGAGCGGCCTGACGCAAAGCGCCGCGCGACGTTTTCTGCTGACGCTCCTGCATGAGCGCTATCTGCAAACCGACGGGCGCTATTACTGGCTTACCCCAAAGACGCTGCGGCTTGGCCAGGCCTATGTCGATTCGGCGCAGTTTCCTCGCATGGTACGGCCGATTGTCGAATACATCGCCAGCCGGACCGAAGAGCACGCCTCGGTGGGGGTGGTGGATGAAGATGAACTGGTCTATATCGCCCGCAGTCGGCATACGCCGTTCAACTCTACGTCGGTGCGGCTTGGGGAGCGGGTGCCCATTTTCTGTACCGCCGGGGGGCGACTGTGGCTGGCTTCGCTGCCGGAAGCAGAGTGTGAGACCGTCCTGCAGCGCATAACCCGGGAACAACGTACCCCCTATACGGTGACCGATATCGCGTCGCTGATGGAGAAAATCGCCCAGGTACGGCGCCAGGGATACGCCACCATTGAGCAGGAGTTTGAGATTGGCATGCTGGTGCTGGCGGTGCCGTTAACCGACAGGGAAGGGACCTGGTGGGGGGCGCTGAGTCTGACCAGTCATCAATCGCGCACTTCGCTGGAAGCGTTATGCCGCGATCACCTCGATCTGCTCTACAGCGCGCAGGCGATGCTGGTGGGTTAAACAGGGCAGCCAGTGGCGCTGCCCTAAGATAGACGTCGCTTAGGCCGACGCTTTGGTCAGAAAGGTGTTCCAGTCGCTGGCCGCGTTATTCACGAAAGTATTCCAGCTGTTGCCGGCGGTGTTAACAAAGCTTCCCCAGTTTTCCTTTCCGGCGGTCACAAAGGTTTCCCAGTTTGACTGTCCGGTCAGGAAGGAACCAAACGCCATCGCGCTGTCGCCGACGAAGGAGGCAAATGCGGTGCCGGAGGTCAGAACAAAAGAGGTGAAGCCGACGCCAGAGTTGGCGACAAAGCTGGCGAAGCTGCTGGCTGCGCCGAACAGATTAAAGCCACCGGAGATATACTCCATTTCGTTCAGTGTTAACTCTTTCATTGCAATTCCTTGTAGTGATTATTTCCCAAAGGGGCAAGAGCCCCGGCGAAAGGTAGCATTGCAGGACCGTGCGGCGCGAGTGATGCCCGATGCGTACTGGCTCAATTTTTCCTCATTTTTTGATATGAAAGATAGCGGGAAAGCGACGGGGGAGGGGAGGGAAGTATGAAATGAGAAAGAAAGCGATGATGAAACAGGAAAGAAAAAGCCCCGTAAATACGGGGCTTTAGATCGTACGGGAGTGCGTAATTATCTCACGTAAGCCAGCAGACTATGTGAATCCGGCACCATAAAGTCAACGGACATCATCACGGACAGCGCGGTGATGGCGACGATAGAAAAGACGAACAGCTTACGCGCCCAGACTTTATCATCGGCCACTTTATAGCCACGCAGCGCCATGCCCAGCCACCAGACGCTGACCGCTGCCGCCACGACCAGGTATTTATACCCGGCGTAGCCGCCCAGCGAGAGCATCAGGGTTGCCACGGCAAAGGCGACGATGTACAGCGTAATATGGTTTTTGGCGACCGAAATGCCTTTCACCACCGGCAGCACCGGAATATTCGCCGCCTGATAATCCTTAAAGCGGAAAATCGCGATGGCGTAGGAGTGAGGCATCTGCCACAGGCTAAAGATAGCCAGCAGGATCGCCGCACCGCTGTCGAAATCACCGGTGACCGCGCAGTAGCCAATCACCGGCGGCGCAGCGCCGGAGAGTGAGCCAATCAGCGTGCCGTAGACGGAGTGGCGTTTCATGTACAGGCTGTAGACGCCGACATAAACCACGAACCCCATCACCCCCAGCCAGCAGGCCAGCGGGTTAGCGCCGAACCACAGCAGCATGAAGCCAGCAATACCCAGCAAGGTGGCGTACACCAGCGAAGCTTCTGGCGAGATCAGCCCTTTGACCAGCACCCGGTTTTTCGTCCGTTCCATCTTACGATCGATGTCCCGGTCGATGTAGTTGTTGAATACACAACCCGAGGCGACCACCAGGGATACTCCAAGGAGCGTCCAGACGAACAGCGGATAGTCGATGTGGCCTTTGGAGGCCAGCAGGAAACCGCCGATCACGGAGATCAGGTTGCCAAAAATAATGCCTGGTTTCGTTACTTGCAGGTATTGCTTAAACATACTCGCCGCTCTTAGTGCATCATCATGTTGTAGTTCAGGTTCCACATAATCCAGATGGAGCCGACAACCACGATCGCAATGATGATTACGGTGAAGATAAATGCGGTCAGGTTCCAACCTTCATCGGACTTGCTGTTCATATGCAGGAAGTACACGAGGTGTACCACGATCTGCACCACAGCGGTCACCAGAATGGTGCCAAGGATAACCGCATGCGAGGCGGAGCCACTCATCACCATGGCGAACGGAATGACCGTCAGGATGATGGACAGGATAAATCCTGTCATGTAGCTCTTCACGCTGCCGTGAGAAGCGCCGCTATGATCGGTAGAATGACTCATTACATCGCCCCCATCAGATAGACAACCGAGAACACGCAGATCCACACGACGTCCAGGAAGTGCCAGAACAGGCTCAGGCACAGGATACGCGTGCGGTTAGCGCTGGTCAGGCCACGACGTGAAACCTGGAACATCAGCACCGCCATCCAGATAAGACCGGAGGTCACGTGCAGACCGTGGGTGCCGACCAGCGCGAAGAACGCGGACAGGAAGCCACTACGATCCGGACCAAAGCCTTCCATGATCAGGTGATGGAATTCATAGATTTCCATCCCGATAAATCCGGCGCCAAACAACCAGGTCAACGCCAGCCAGGAAACCACCTGGCTTTTGTTGTTTTTGTACATGGCGATAGCCGCCATGCCGTAGGTGATGGAGCTGAACAGCAGCAGTGCGGTTTCAACCAGAACGAACGGCAGTTCGAAAATATCTTTGCCCGTCGGTCCGCCGGCCGTGCCGTTCACCAGAACGGCATAGGTAGCAAACAGCGTAGCGAAGATAATGCAGTCGCTCATCAGGTAGATCCAGAAACCGAATACCTTCATCGGTCCTGTATCATGGTGCCCGTGTTCATGCGCGTGGGCAGTATGCGCAAGAGTATCAGTTGCCATTTTTCAGCCCTGCTTTGTTAATCTCATCGAAATGCTGTTTTTCCAGTTTTTCGACTTCTGCAACCGGTACGTAGTAATCCACGTCCTCGTCAAAGCTCTTAATAATCCAGGTCGCTACGATGCCGATGAAGCTGGCGATCGCCATCCACCAGATATGCCAGATCATGGCGAAACCAAATACCGTAGCGAAGGCGGCAATCACGATGCCGGCGCCGCTGTTTTTCGGCATATGAATTTCTTCATAGTGAGCAGGCTGTTTGTACGCTTCACCTTTCTCTTTCATTTCCCAGAAGGCATCACGTTCGTGAACCTGAGGAACGATAGCGAAGTTGTAGAACGGCGGTGGAGAAGAGGTTGCCCACTCCAGCGTACGGCCACCCCACGGGTCACCGGTCAGGTCGCGGTTCTGATCGCGGTCGCGAATAGACACGTAGAACTGAATCAGCTGGCACAGAATACCGCAGGCGATCAGCGCCGCACCGCAAGCTGCAATAACCAGCATCGGGTGGAACTGCGGATCGATCTGCTGGCTCAGACGACGGGTCATACCCATGAAGCCCAGCACGTACAGCGGCATAAACGCCACGAAGAAGCCGATGATCCAGAACCAGAAAGCGCGTTTGCCCCAGGTTTCGTTCAGGGTGAAGCCAAAGGCTTTCGGCCACCAGTAGGTCAGACCTGCGAAGCAACCGAACACTACGCCGCCGATGATAACGTTATGGAAGTGCGCAATCAGGAACAGGCTGTTGTGCAGAACGAAGTCCGCGCCCGGTACCGCCAGCAGCACGCCGGTCATCCCACCTACGGAGAAGGTCACGATAAAGCCGATAGTCCACATCATCGCCGAGTTGAAGACGATGCGACCCTGATACATGGTGAACAGCCAGTTGAAGATCTTAACCCCGGTCGGGATCGCGATAATCATGGTAGTAATACCGAAGAAGGCGTTTACGTTCGCGCCAGCGCCCATGGTGAAGAAGTGGTGCAGCCAAACGATGAACGACAGAACGGTAATACAGACGGTTGCCCATACCAGAGAGGTGTAACCGAACAGACGCTTACGCGAGAAGGTCGCGGCGATTTCGGAGAAGACCCCGAACACCGGCAGAACCAGGATGTACACTTCCGGGTGACCCCAGGCCCAAATCAGGTTGATGTACATCATCATGTTGCCACCCATATCGTTGGTAAAGAAATGGGTGCCCAGGTAACGATCCAGGGTCAGCAGCGCGATGGTGACGGTCAGAATTGGGAACGAGGCGATAATCAGGATGTTAGCGCACAGAGATGCCCAGGAGAATACCGGCATCTTGAACATGGTCATGCCCGGGGCGCGCATCTTGATAATGGTCACGAAGAAGTTAATACCGGTCAGGGTAGTACCGATACCGGAGAGCTGCAGCGCCCAAATCCAGTAATCAACCCCTACGCCAGGACTGTACTCAATTCCCGACAGCGGCGGATAGGCCAGCCAACCGGTCTGCGCGAACTCACCAACGCCCAGAGACAGGTTAACCAGAATCACGCCCACAACGGTGAACCAGAAGCTCAGGTTGTTGAGGAACGGGAAGGCTACGTCGCGCGCGCCGAGCTGAAGCGGAACCACCAGGTTCATCAGACCGATAACAAACGGCATCGCCACGAAGAAGATCATGATAACGCCGTGGGCGGTAAAGATCTGATCGTAGTGATGAGGCGGCAGGAAGCCGGCTTCCCCGGCCGAAGCCAGCACCTGCTGGCTACGCATCATGATGGCGTCAGCAAAGCCACGCAGCAGCATGACGATTGCCACGATAACGTACATGATACCGAGACGTTTGTGGTCGACAGAAGTCAGCCACTCGTTCCATAGGTAGGACCACTTACCGAAGTAAGTGATGGCTGCCAGAAGCGCCAGTCCCCCAATGATAATCGCAGCCACCGTTACCACGATAATAGGTTCGTGGTAGGGCACTGCATCCAGTGTAAGTTTTCCGAACATCGTTTTCTTCCTCGGCCCCTTAGTGAGCGGTTTCCGCGTGGCTCATGTCCATGCCTTCCATCCCGTCGTGAGCAGCGTGCTCGCCTTCAGGTTTAGACATGTTCATGCTCTCGTGAGACATGAATTTGTTCACAACATCTTTGAACAGATCCGGTTTCACGTTAGAGAAATATTCCACTTTGTTGTATTCGCTAGGCACAGCCACTTTCTCGAACGCGGCCATGGAGTCCATGGAGTTCGGAGACTGTTTGGCTTTTGCAACCCACTGATCGAAAGTCGCCCGATCCGGGGTGGCAATCGCTTTGAACTTCATACCTGAGAAGCCCGGGCCACTGTAGCTAGCGGAGATACCGTCATAAGTACCAGCTTCGTCAGCAATGAGGTGCAGCTGAGTCTGCATACCGGCCATTGCATAAATCTGGCTACCTAAGCGCGGAATAAAGAACGAGTTCATCACCGAGTTAGAGGTCACTTTGAAGTGTACCGGTACGTTCGCCGGGAAGGCGATTTCGTTAACGGTAGCAATACCCTGTTCCGGATAGATAAAGAACCATTTCCAGTCCATCGATACGACTTCGATGGTGATTGGCTTCTCGTCATGGACAAGCGGTTTGCTTGGTTCCAGTGCGTGAGTGGTTTTCCAGGTCAGAACGGCCAGGAACAGGATGATCAGAATAGGTACCGTCCAGACCACAGCTTCCACTTTGTTGGAGTGTGACCAGTTCGGGCTATACTTCGCATCTTTATTGCTCGCGCGATACTTCCAGGCAAATCCTACTGCCATCAAGACGGCGGGAATAACGACAATCATCATCAGGCCGAAGGCCGTCAGAATCAAAGAGCGTTGCTCCAGTCCAATCTGTCCTTTTGGGTCAAGGAGTGCAGAATCACAACCACTGAGTAATACAGTACCTGCGATTAATGACATCCATCCCAAACTTTTATTGTATTTCCTGAGTCTCATTGAACGACCTCAATTCCACGGGATCTGGTGGCGTTTAAAGTGTATGGGCATTTTACGGTAAGGTTGCATTACTGTAAACATGATTGGATCTCTGTCAGTTCTGTGTTAGCGGCTTCTGCTTGGTTTGTCACATATGTAACGTAGTGTTACTTAATCGCTTGCAAAGCCTGATTTTCGCGGGATTGATAACGAAAGGGATAAGAAAAGGAGTGCTTAGCGGCTAATGGGCATAACCACCCACAAATTAGAACAATTGTTTAACATTTAATTATCAAATAAAAGACATTGTGAAAACGAAAAATAAAATCCCCGGAGCTGAATCGGTTAAATTATTTAAAGAGTCGAACGAAAACTGTCAATAATTTCCAGAAATCAAAAACGCACAAAACAACAAATAGCGCGGCGGACAATATAAAAGCGTTAATAAGCCGTTATAATTACGTTTCGTAATTACAACGGCTAATAATGATGCTGGATCCTTAAATCAGGCGGGTTTTACGCAGCGCCAGATAGTCAAGCAGGCCGCCGAACAAAATCCCGCCGACGGCGGTGAGCGCGGCAACCTCCAGCAGGCCGGACAGGAAGGAGAACGACGTATAATCCAGCGCGTTGAGGATCAGCAGCGCCAGCCACACCGCGAGCAGCAGGCAGCCCAGTGTCAGGATCCCCAGCGCCAGCGCATAGGCCTGCGGGAACTCGCTACGCGGCATAAAGCTTGCGGTGCGTTGGGTATGCTCAAGCGTTTGCCGGCACAGCAGCAATAGGGCAATCCCCGGCACCGCCGCAACGACAGAGAAGAGATAGAAGGTCGACCAGCCGTGAGCCTCGACAAACCAGCCGGCAATCGGCCCAACGTATACGCGACCGACCGCAGAGAGCGCCGAGAGCAGCGCGAACTGGGTGGCGGAGAAAGACTTATTACATAACGTCATCAGCAGCGCGACAAATGCCGCCGTCCCCATTCCCCCGCACAGGTTTTCAAAGAATACCGCGGTCGCCATGGAATAGAGGTGCTTATCGGTAATCGACAGCAGCCAGTAGCCGGCGTTAGAGACCCCCTGCAGCAAACCGAAAATGAGCAGTGCCCGAAACAGCGTCAGCCGCTGCATCAGGACGCCGCCGTACAGGGCGCCGAGAATGGTGGCGAACAGGCCTAAGGTTTTGTTCACCATTCCCACTTCGCCAGCGTCAAATCCCACGCCGCGGATCAGGAAGGTGGTGGTCAGGCTCATGGCAAACGCATCGCCAAGCTTATAAAGGACGATGAGCAGCAGAATCAGCCAGGCGTTGTTGCGGCCGAAAAAATCGCGCAGCGGTTCGGCTACCGCCTGCTCGAGCGATCTGGGAACCGGGATAACGTCGCTCGGTTCGGGCGCCAGCAGCGTGGCGATAATGCAGGGCACCAGCAGCGCCGCCATCAGCCAGTACATCCCCTGCCAGCCGAGATAGCGGTCGGCAAGCCACAGGGCCAGTCCACCGGAGACCAGCATCCCCAGGCGATAGCCCAGCACGCTGATCGCGGCGCCGGCGCCACGCTCTTCTGCTGGCAACACGTCGGTTTTCCAGGCGTCGAACACAATATCCTGCGACGCCGAGCAGAAGGCGATCACCACCGCCAGCGCCGCCATCCAGCGTAATTGGGTGACCGGCTCAAGAAAGCCCATCGCCGCGATCGCCAGCAGGAGTAATACCTGGGTGGTCAACAGCCAACCGCGACGACGCCCAAGAAACGGCGGCGTGTAGCGGTCCATCAGCGGGGACCAGAGGAATTTAAAGACATAGGCCTGGCCGACGAGCGAGAAAAAACCGATCGTTTTCAGATCGATATTTTCCACCGTCATCCAGGCCTGCAGGGTACCGGAGGTGAGAGCCAGCGGCAGACCGGAGGCGAAGCCAAGGATCAGCAAAATGGCTGATTTCGGCTGCTGAAAAATGCGTAAGTAATGACTGGACATAGCATAAAGCACGAACCCGGCGGAGGCCGGGTTCGCGATAGCATTAACGCGCGTTTTGCTTGATGAAATCGTGGATGCTGGTGTCCTGCGCCATATCGGCGATGGTATCGGTCAGGACGCTGTTGACGGCATCAGCGATGTTTTTGTTCGAGGCCTGGAAGGCGCCTTCAACGGAGTAGCTGGCGCGGTAGTTTTTGGTCATTTTCGTGCCGTTTGCCGCGGTGGCGATGATGGCGATATCGGCTTTGGTGGCGATGTTATAGCGCACGTTACCCTGAGAGACGTCAGCATAGAGTTTGTTGACGATGATCTGCAGATCGACCGCGCCGTTCGGGCCAATCATGTAGCCGCGAGACGTCATCTGTTTCTCCAGCACTTCCTGCAGCAGGAAGCGCAGATCGCGGGAGGCGGTGAGAGTGACCAGCTGATTGTCACGCGTCACTTTCGCCAGCGCCTGGTCCGGACGCTGATCGGCGCCGTTGATGCTGACGGTCACGCCCATCAGGCTTGGATCCTGCTGCGGCAGCGTGATTTTCGGCGATACTTCAATGGTGGTCGGCGGCGTGGCGCATCCTGCCAGCATAAACATGGCGACCAACGGGAAAAGAATCTTCTTAAGCATGTTCAGGTCTCAACGCATGGTGTTGTTATAAGGAAAATTACCGCCATCATAGCATTGCCAACGGCAAGGGGAAGTGGCAACGCGTGTAAATCCATCGTGCTGGCGGTTTTCTGAGCGTCCCGCCACGGTTAATGGCTCGTTCCCCGACGGATCTGGCGACCAGAGCCAGTAAACGTGATACTTTTGAATGAAAATATCAGAACAATGCTAATTTTTTGTTGTTTTCTCCTAATGGAAGCGGTAAAAGCGGCTAACATTTAAATGGAGTGGCGGCATCTCAGCGTTGTCGGAGGAGAAAATTCATGATGATACGTGAACAGATCGAAGCAAAACTTAGAGCAGCGTTCGACCCGATGTATCTCGAAGTCGTGGATGAAAGTTATCGTCACAACGTCCCTGCGGGCTCTGAAAGTCATTTTAAAGTGGTGTTAGTGAGCGATCGCTTCACTGGCGAGCGTTTCCTCAATCGCCACCGTATGATCTACGGCACGCTAACCGAGGAGCTGTCGAATACGGTGCATGCCCTGGCGCTGCACACCTACACGATTAAAGAATGGGAAGCATTACAGGATACGGTATTTGCTTCGCCGCCGTGCCGCGGCGCAGGGAGTATCGCTTAGAAATCCCATTTGCAACCGCTGGCGCTTTTCCAGTATGTTGCTTGCAGATTTAGCAAAAACGGCCTACGGGCCGTTTTGTTTTGCCTGGAAAATGCGCAAAGTCAGCGCTTTTGCGGGCAAATTTGAGCGGGAAATGTGAAAAATGCCGCAGCACCAGGCGACAACCGTTCTCGACTCACAAAAGTGATGCCGCTATAATGCCGCGTCTTATATATGAATGTCTTCGGGATGATTCTGACGACAGGGAATGTGTTTCTGATTTGAAGAGGGCATCCCGGTTCTGCGAAGCCACCTACACGCGCTTCCAGAGTTGACCGAGCACTGTGATTTTTTTGAGGTAACAAGATGCAAGTTTCAGTTGAAACCACTCAGGGCCTTGGGCGCCGTGTAACGATTACTATCGCCGCTGACAGCATCGAGAATGCTGTCAAAAGCGAGCTGGTCAACGTAGCGAAAAAAGTTCGCATTGACGGCTTCCGTAAAGGCAAAGTGCCGATGAATATTGTTGCTCAGCGCTATGGCGCTTCCGTTCGCCAGGACGTGCTGGGCGACCTGATGAGCCGTCATTTCGTTGACGCGATCATCAAAGAAAAAATCAATCCGGCCGGCGCGCCGAACTACGTTCCGGGCGAATACAAACTGGGCGAAGACTTCACCTACGCGGTAGAGTTCGAAGTGTATCCGGAAGTTGAACTGCAGGGTCTGGACGCGATCGAAGTTGAAAAACCGGTTGTTGAAGTCACCGACGCTGACGTTGATACCATGCTGGAAACTCTGCGCAAGCAGCAGGCGACCTGGAAAGAAAAAGAAGGCGCGGTTGACGCTGAAGATCGCGTAACCATCGACTTCACCGGTTCTGTTGACGGCGAAGAGTTCGAAGGCGGCAAAGCCTCTGACTTCGTACTGGCGATGGGCCAGGGTCGCATGATCCCGGGCTTCGAAGACGGTATCAAAGGCCACAAAGCGGGTGAAGAGTTCACCATCGACGTGACCTTCCCGGAAGAGTACCACGCAGAAAACCTGAAAGGTAAAGCGGCTAAGTTCGTTATCAACCTGAAGAAAGTCGAAGAGCGTGAACTGCCTGAGCTGACCGAAGAGTTCATCAAACGTTTCGGCGTGGAAGATGGTTCCGTCGCTGGCCTGCGCGCTGAAGTGCGTAAAAATATGGAACGCGAGCTGAAAGGCGCTGTGCGTAACCGCGTGAAGTCTCAGGCTATCGAAGGTCTGGTTAAAGCCAACGAGATCGACGTTCCGGCTGCCCTGATCGACAGCGAAATCGACGTGCTGCGTCGTCAGGCTGCTCAGCGTTTCGGCGGCAACGAGAAACAGGCTCTGGAACTGCCGCGCGAGCTGTTCGAAGAGCAGGCTAAACGTCGCGTCGTTGTTGGTCTGCTGCTGGGCGAAGTGATCCGCACCAACGAGCTGAAAGCTGACGAAGAGCGCGTAAAAGCCCTGATCGAAGAGATGGCTTCTGCGTACGAAGATCCGTCTGAAGTCGTTGAGTTCTACAGCAAGAACAAAGAGCTGATGGACAATATGCGCAACGTGGCGCTGGAAGAGCAGGCTGTTGAAGCCGTGCTGGCGAAAGCCAAAGTGTCTGAAAAAGCCACTTCCTTCAACGAACTGATGAACCAGCAGGCGTAATTTCGCCGCTATCGTTTAAGGTTCGAGCAAAAACCCGTTGCCGAAAGGCGGCGGGTTTTTTTTTAAGATAATGATAGCCACAGGCACGGTGCGAAAACGCATTAACCATGATAGCGTTACAGCAAAAGCTTGTTATGCTTGAAATATGGCAACACCATCCCCATTACCGGGGGAGGCAACTGCATCCGCAATCGCACGCGTATTGAAGAGGCGGTGACGCATTCAGCGGATAGAAACTGTGGCTGATAATCCGTCCGTAAGGTTACAATCAGTGCAGCAGGTATTTTAAAATTACTCCAGGAGACGGAAATGTCATACAGTGGCGAACGAGACAACTTTGCACCCCATATGGCCCTGGTGCCGATGGTCATTGAACAGACCTCACGCGGTGAACGTTCTTTTGATATCTACTCCCGTCTGCTTAAGGAACGCGTCATTTTTCTGACCGGCCAGGTCGAAGACCACATGGCAAACCTGATCGTGGCGCAGATGCTGTTTCTGGAAGCGGAAAACCCGGAAAAAGACATTTACCTGTACATTAACTCTCCGGGCGGGGTAATCACCGCCGGGATGTCGATTTATGACACCATGCAGTTCATCAAGCCGGATGTCAGCACCATCTGTATGGGGCAGGCCGCTTCTATGGGCGCGTTCCTGCTGACCGCCGGGGCGAAAGGCAAGCGCTTCTGCCTGCCGAACTCCCGCGTGATGATCCACCAGCCGCTGGGCGGCTATCAGGGACAGGCGACGGATATTGAGATCCACGCCCGTGAAATCCTGAAGGTGAAAGGACGCATGAATGAGCTGATGGCGCATCATACCGGCCAGTCTCTTGAGCAGATTGAGCGTGACACCGAGCGTGACCGCTTCCTGTCTGCTGCGGAAGCCGTGGAGTACGGGCTGGTCGACTCTATTTTGACCCATCGTAATTGATGCCCAAGGCGCAAGGGTGCCGCTTTACGCTTCATCCTTCTCGCCACGTCTGTGCGAGCGGTTGGCTTTTATTCGGCCGCTTGTCTGGCAGGCTTGCGGCCGGTGGCTTCGCTACCGGCTCGATGTAGCGCGAAGGATTTTGTGTATATACTAATGAAGGGCGGCACAACGCTATATGGCGGCTTGCGCCTGAGAATGGCATTTGCGTCGTCGTGTGCGGCACAAAGAACTTAAAAAGAGGTTTGGACTCATGACAGATAAACGCAAAGATGGATCGGGCAAATTGTTGTATTGCTCTTTTTGCGGCAAAAGCCAGCATGAAGTGCGTAAGCTGATCGCCGGGCCATCCGTGTATATCTGCGACGAATGCGTTGATTTATGTAACGACATCATTCGCGAAGAGATTAAAGAAGTGGCGCCGCACCGCGAGCGCAGCGCGCTGCCGACGCCGCACGAGATTCGCCACCACCTTGATGACTACGTCATCGGTCAGGAACAGGCGAAGAAGGTGTTGGCGGTCGCGGTATACAACCACTACAAGCGTCTGCGCAATGGCGATACCAGCAATGGCGTAGAGCTGGGTAAAAGCAACATCCTGCTGATCGGGCCGACCGGTTCCGGTAAAACGCTGCTGGCGGAAACGCTGGCGCGCCTGCTGGATGTGCCGTTTACCATGGCGGACGCCACTACCCTGACCGAAGCCGGTTATGTGGGTGAGGACGTCGAAAATATCATTCAGAAACTGCTGCAGAAGTGCGATTACGACGTGCAGAAAGCGCAGCGCGGCATCGTTTATATCGACGAAATCGACAAAATTTCGCGTAAATCCGATAACCCGTCGATTACGCGCGACGTCTCAGGCGAAGGCGTGCAGCAGGCGCTGCTGAAGCTTATCGAAGGGACCGTTGCCGCCGTTCCGCCGCAGGGCGGGCGTAAACATCCGCAGCAGGAGTTCCTGCAGGTTGATACCTCCAAGATCCTGTTTATCTGCGGCGGCGCGTTCGCTGGCCTGGACAAAGTGATTTCCCACCGTGTGGAAACCGGCTCCGGCATTGGTTTTGGCGCGACGGTAAAAGCGAAGTCCGACAAAGCGAGCGAAGGGGAACTGCTGGCTCAGGTCGAGCCGGAAGATCTGATCAAGTTTGGTCTGATCCCTGAGTTCATCGGCCGTCTGCCGGTAGTGGCGACCCTGAACGAGCTGAGCGAAGAAGCCCTGATCCAGATCCTGAAAGAGCCGAAAAACGCCCTGACCAAGCAGTATCAGGCGCTGTTTAGCCTTGAAGGCGCAGAGCTCGAATTCCGCGACGAAGCGCTGGACGCTATCGCCAAGAAAGCGATGGCGCGTAAAACCGGCGCCCGTGGCCTGCGCTCAATTGTGGAAGCGGCGCTGCTGGATACCATGTATGACCTGCCTTCGATGGAAGATGTCGAAAAAGTGGTCATTGATGAGTCGGTTATCGCCGGTCAGAGCAAACCGCTGCTGATCTACGGCAAACCGGAAGCTCAGCAGGCATCTGGTGAATAATTAACCATTTCACTCAAGCAGTTAACAAAAAGGGGGGATTTTATCTCCCCTTTTATTTTTCCTGCATTCCCGCCGTTGAATGTGTGGAATACATCCCCATATACTGGATTACATATTAACGACGATGCAGTGGAGTGTAGCGTCGTCGGCTACCTGGCGGACTTTAAACTAAGAGAGAGCTCTATGAATCCTGAGCGTTCTGAACGCATTGAAATCCCCGTATTGCCATTGCGCGATGTGGTGGTTTATCCGCACATGGTCATACCCCTGTTCGTAGGGCGGGAAAAATCTATCCGTTGCCTCGAAGCGGCCATGGACCATGATAAAAAAATCATGCTGGTTGCGCAGAAAGAAGCGTCGACGGATGAGCCGGGTGTAAACGATCTTTTCACCGTTGGAACCGTGGCGTCTATTTTGCAGATGCTGAAGCTGCCGGACGGCACCGTGAAGGTGCTGGTCGAAGGGCTGCAGCGTGCTCGCATTTCTGCGCTGTCTGATAATGGCGAGCATTTCTCGGCGAAAGCGGAGTATCTCGACTCGCCGGCGATTGACGAACGCGAGCAGGAAGTGCTGGTTCGCACCGCTATCAGCCAGTTTGAAGGCTATATCAAGCTGAACAAGAAGATCCCACCGGAAGTGCTGACGTCGCTGAACAGCATCGACGATCCGGCGCGCCTGGCGGATACCATCGCGGCGCACATGCCGCTGAAGCTGGCTGACAAGCAGTCTGTGCTTGAGATGTCCGACGTTAACGAACGTCTGGAATATCTGATGGCGATGATGGAATCGGAAATCGATCTGCTGCAGGTTGAGAAGCGCATTCGCAACCGCGTCAAAAAGCAGATGGAGAAATCCCAGCGCGAGTACTATCTGAACGAGCAAATGAAAGCGATTCAGAAAGAACTCGGCGAGATGGACGACGCCCCGGACGAAAACGAAGCGCTGAAGCGTAAGATCGACGCGGCGAAAATGCCGAAAGAGGCGAAAGAAAAAACCGAAGCGGAACTGCAGAAGCTGAAGATGATGTCGCCGATGTCAGCGGAAGCGACAGTCGTGCGTGGCTACATCGACTGGATGGTGCAGGTGCCGTGGAATGCGCGCAGTAAGGTCAAAAAAGACCTGCGTCAGGCCCAGGAGATCCTCGATACCGATCACTATGGCCTGGAGCGCGTGAAGGATCGCATCCTTGAATATCTCGCGGTGCAGAGCCGGGTGAACAAAATCAAGGGGCCAATCCTTTGTCTGGTGGGACCGCCGGGGGTAGGTAAAACCTCGCTGGGTCAATCCATCGCCAAAGCGACCGGACGGAAATACGTTCGTATGGCGCTTGGCGGCGTGCGCGATGAAGCGGAAATCCGCGGTCATCGTCGGACCTACATTGGCTCGATGCCGGGCAAACTGATCCAGAAAATGGCGAAAGTGGGGGTCAAAAACCCGCTGTTCCTGTTGGACGAGATCGACAAAATGTCTTCCGACATGCGCGGCGACCCGGCTTCCGCGTTGCTTGAGGTGCTGGATCCGGAACAGAACGTGGCCTTTAACGACCACTACCTGGAAGTGGATTACGATCTCAGCGACGTGATGTTCGTGGCGACTTCCAACTCCATGAACATTCCGGCGCCGCTGCTGGACCGTATGGAAGTGATTCGTCTCTCCGGCTATACCGAAGATGAAAAACTGAACATCGCCAAACGTCATCTGCTGCCGAAGCAGATCGAACGTAACGCGCTGAAGAAAGGCGAGTTGACCGTCGACGATAGCGCCATTATCGGCATTATTCGTTACTACACGCGGGAAGCGGGGGTACGTAGCCTGGAGCGTGAAATCTCCAAGCTGTGCCGCAAGGCCGTTAAGCAACTGCTGCTGGATAAATCGCTGAAACACATCGAAATTAACGGTGAGAATCTGCATGATTATCTCGGCGTACAGCGCTTCGACTATGGCCGCGCCGATAGTGAGAACCGCGTCGGTCAGGTGACCGGTCTGGCGTGGACGGAAGTGGGCGGCGATCTGCTGACCATCGAAACCGCCTGCGTGCCGGGCAAAGGCAAGCTGACCTACACCGGCTCGCTGGGCGAGGTGATGCAGGAGTCGATTCAGGCTGCGCTGACGGTGGTACGTTCGCGGGCTGACAAGCTGGGCATTAACGCCGACTTCTACGAGAAGCGTGACATTCACGTGCACGTGCCGGAAGGGGCGACGCCTAAGGATGGTCCGAGCGCGGGTATTGCCATGTGCACGGCGCTGGTCTCCTGCCTGACCGGCAACCCGGTACGCGCTGATGTGGCGATGACCGGTGAAATCACTCTGCGTGGTCAGGTGCTGCCGATCGGCGGTCTGAAGGAAAAACTGCTGGCGGCGCATCGCGGCGGCATTAAGACTGTTCTGATTCCTGATGAGAACAAACGCGACCTTGAAGAAATTCCGGATAACGTTATCGCCGATTTGGATATCCATCCGGTGAAACGAATCGAGGAAGTTCTGACACTTGCGCTGCAGAACGAACCGTTCGGCATGCAGGTTGTGACCGCGAAATAGTGATTCTGCGCAAATTGCGCTAATAAAAATAGGGCTGGTAAGTCATTTCGGACTTGCCAGCCTTTTTTTGTGTAGCTAACTTAGATCGCTGGCAGGGGGGTCATCGACAACTGCTGTTGTAAGGGCATGACAGTCCTGATATAACTGCTGCGCGGTCGCACTATGAAGGACTCAGGTGCGATATAAATTATAAAGAGAGGAAGAGAACAGTGAATAAATCTCAACTGATTGACAAAATTGCTGCGGGTGCGGACATTTCTAAAGCTGCAGCTGGACGTGCGTTAGATGCTTTAATCGCTTCTGTTACTGAATCTCTGCAGGCTGGGGATGACGTTGCGCTGGTAGGTTTTGGTACCTTTGCTGTTAAAGAACGTGCCGCCCGTACTGGTCGCAACCCGCAAACAGGTAAAGAAATTACTATCGCTGCCGCAAAAGTGCCGGGCTTCCGTGCTGGTAAAGCGCTGAAAGACGCGGTGAACTGATCGGCTTTCCCGTCAGGGAATGTGACGAAGTACAAGGGCGCATCGTGAGATGTGCCTTTTTTATTGCCTTTTCAGACCACTTTATGTGTGTTTATCGCCACTTGTGGGCTGACAATCACCCTGTTTTCTTGTCAAAATACGTCCTCACGCGCGGCGGCCATCACGTGCTATGCTGCGCGAGCTAAAGTCATCTACAGCGGAGCGTTGTTACACCATGATGGACAACCTACGCACGGCCGCCAACAGCGTCGTGCTCAAGATTATTTTCGGTATCATTATCGTCTCGTTCATTTTGACCGGGGTGAGTGGTTACCTGATTGGCGGTGGCAAAAACTATGCCGCAAAAGTGAATGGCCAGGAGATTGGCCGTGGGCAGTTTGAAAACGCCGTCGCCAGCGAACGTAACCGTATGCAGCAGCAGCTTGGCGATCAATTCTCCGAGCTGGCGGCGAACGAAAACTACATGAAAACCATGCGCCAGCAGGTGCTGAACCGCCTGATCGATGAGTCGCTTCTGGATCAGTATGCCCGCGAGCTGGGCCTCAGCATCAGCGATGAGCAGGTGAAGCAGGCGATCTTCCAGACCCAGGCGTTCCAGACGAACGGTAAGTTCGACAACCAGCGTTTCAGCGGTATTGTCGCCCAGATGGGGATGACCACCGATCAGTACGCCCAGGCGCTGCGTAACCAGCTGACCACGCAGCAGCTGATTAACGCCATTGCGGGTACCGACTTCATGCTGCCGGGCGAGTCCGATCAGCTGGCGGCGCTGGTATCTCAGCAGCGGGTGGTCCGCGAAGCGACCATCAACGTAAATGCCCTGGCGGCAAAACAGACCGCCAGCGATGAGGAAATCAACGCCTTCTGGCAGCAGAATCAGGCCCGTTTTATGGCGCCGGAGCAGTTCCGCGTCAGCTACATCAAAATGGATGCCGCCAGCATGCAGGAGAGCGCCTCTGACGAAGAGATTCAGTCATGGTACGACCAGCACAAGGATCAGTTCACTCAGCCGCAGCGCAACCGCTACAGCGTGATTCAGACCAAAACTGAAGCCGATGCGAAAGCGGTACTGGCCGAGCTGCAAAAAGGAGCGGACTTCGCCACGCTGGCGAAAGAAAAATCGACCGATATTATCTCTGCCCGCAACGGCGGCGATATGGGGTGGATGGAAGATGCCTCTACCGTGCCTGAGCTCAAAGATGCCGGGCTGAAAGAGAAAGGCCAGCTGTCTGGCGTGATCAAATCCTCGGTTGGCTTCCTGGTAGCTCGTCTGGACGACGTCCAGCCGGCGCAGGTGAAGCCGCTGGCTGACGTGCGTAATGACATTGCGGCGAAAGTGAAGCAGGAAAAAGCGTTGGATGCTTACTACGCGCTGCAGCAGAAGGTGAGCGATGCGGCCAGCAACGATAATGAATCGCTGGCGAGCGCAGCGCAGGTCGCCGGGCTGAAGGTCGTAGAAACCGGCTGGTTTGGCCGCGATAACCTGCCGGAGGAGCTGAACTTTAAACCGGTCGCTGACGCTATTTTCAACGGCGGTCTGGTGGGTGAGAACGGCGCGCCGGGCAGCAACTCCGATATCATTACCGTTGACGGCGATCGCGCTTTTGTTCTGCGCATTAGCGAACACAAAGCCGAGGCGGTGAAGCCGCTTGCCGAAGTGAAGGCACAGGTTAGCGATATCGTTAAGCATAATAAAGCGGAACAGCAGGCGAAACTGGAGGCCGACAAGCTGCTGGCGGCGCTGAAAGACGGCAAGGGCGATGAAGCGATGAAGGCGGCTGGCCTGAGCTTTGGCGCGCCGCAGACGCTTTCTCGTACCGGCCAGGATCCGCTGAGCCAGCTGGCATTTACCCTGCCGCTGCCGCAGCAGGGTAAACCGGTCTACGGCGTGGGCAGCAATATGCAAGGCGATGTGGTGCTGGTAGCGCTGGATGAGGTGAAAGCCGGCAGCATGCCGGAAGAGCAGAAGAAGGCCATGGTTCAGGGGATCACCCAGAACAATGCCCAAATCGCTTTCGAAGCGCTGATGAGCAACCTGCGCAAGGCGGCGAAAATTAAGCTCGGCGACAGCATCGACCAGCAGCAGTAATTTCGCGTCGTCTCGCAAAAATGAGCAACACGATGTAATCCTCAAGGGCCGCTTTCGCGGCCCTTTCCATTTCTGTGATTTGCCTTTTGTCGACCATCCGCACTGACGCTATCGTGACCTTGCTGTCTACACACAAGGAGATATCAGCATGAAATATGGAATAAAAGCACTGATGGCCGCGGGCGTTCTGGTTTTCGCGGTAGGCGTACAGGGGGCGCTGGCGGCACCCGCCAGCGGCAAAGCGGCAGTGAATAAAGAAAATGTGCAGGCGTCCTCTTCGGCGAAGGCGGAAGCGGTGCCCGGCGAGGCCGACAACGGGGCGACAAAGGTCAGCATTAACCGCGCCAGCGCCGAACAGCTGGCGCAGGCGTTGAATGGCGTAGGATTGAAAAAAGCCCAGGCTATTGTCAGCTACCGCGAAGAGTACGGGCCGTTCAAAACCCTCGATGATCTGAAGCAGGTCCCGGGAATGGGGAGCGCGTTGGTGGAGCGCAATTTAGCCCATCTGACGCTGTAAATTTTATGCCAGACCTTGCACAGCGGTGATTTTTTGCCAGGATAAAGAGGTTGCATCAAGTGGTGTGACCTCTTACCTCATAAACAACAATAACAGAAAGGCATTAGTGCTATGCAGACACAAATTAAAGTTCGCGGCTATCATCTGGACGTCTACCAGCATGTGAACAACGCTCGCTACCTGGAGTTCCTTGAGGAAGCCCGCTGGGACGGCCTGGAAAATAGCCCCGCGTTTCAGTGGATGATGGAGAAAAACATCGCCTTCGTGGTGGTGAATATCAATATTAACTACCGTCGTCCGGCGGTACTGGGCGATGTGCTGACGGTGAGCAGCAAACTGGAGCAACTCAACGGCAAAAGCGGCACCCTAAGCCAGGTGGTCACCCTCAACCCCAATGGCGAAGTAGTGGCCGATGCGCTGATTACCTTCGTTTGTATCGATTTGAAAACCCAGAAGGCGCTGCCGCTGGAAGGGGAATTGCGTGCGAAACTTGACCAGATGAACCTGCGCTGACAACCGTCGTGCGAGTGGCGGGCCCACGGCAGGTGATGAACCCGTAGCCCCGGTAAGCATCGCGCCACCGGGGAATTTGAGTCAAAGCTCCGGTAAATCGATCCCCGGAGATTATGCCTGCGCCAGTCCGGTTTTTTGCTGCATCACCGCCATTACCCCGACCTTGTCTGCCAGATACTGGTTGAGTCCGTTTGCGCGCAGGTTACAGGCGGCGCACTGGCCGCAGCCATCGCCCTTAATGCCGTTGTAGCAGGTGAGGGTTTCCCGGCGCACCAGATCCAGCTGACCCCAGTAGTCGGCGAGCGCCCAGGTCTCGGCTTTATTCAGCCACATCAGCGGCGTCTCAAAGCGAATGTCTTTCGCCATCCCCAGGCTGACGGCGTGGTGCAGCGCTTTGACAAACTCATCGCGGCAGTCCGGGTAGCCGGAGAAGTCGGTCTCGCACACGCCGGTGATGATGGCTTCGGCTTTTACCTGATAGGCGTAGATTGCCGTCAGGGTTAAAAACAGAATATTACGCCCGGGGACAAAGGTGTTGGGAATGCCCTCGGCATCAGGCTGATAGTCCGGTACCGGAATGTTATCGCGGGTCAGGCTGCTGACTGCCAGTTCGTTGAGCAGAGTGACGTCCAGCACTTTATGCGCGACGGCGCCCAGTTTCAGGGCGAGTTCGCGCGCAACGTCGATTTCCGCGCGGTGGCGTTGGCCATAATCAAAAGTGACGCAATGCACTTCATCATACTGTTGCAGAGCCTGCACCAGACAGGTGGTTGAATCTTGTCCTCCGCTGAAGACAACTACGGCGCGTTTCATGGCAATTCCTGACTAAATGAATAAAGGCGATATGGTAGCGCCAGACGCCCTCCATCACCAGCTCTCTCACGTCGACGAGGCCGGCAGCCAGGCGCTGGCGAAGTCGAACCAGCCCCGGGCGTTGAGGCGCAGACCATTGACCCCCGGTGGCGCGCTGATCCGATAGTTATACTTGAACAGCGGCGTCATGATGGCGTCTTCCATCAGGCTGTTAAATACGTTGCGCAGCGCATCGTTGCGGCTGCGAGCGTCGGGCTGAGACTGCACCGCGTCTAATGTCGCCTGCAGATGAGCATATTGCGCCCCGGTCAGCAAATTAGGCCACAGCATATCGCAGCGCAGCCACTGTTCCAGGGCGTACTCCGGCGCTTCGCCGATCAGACGGTCGCCCATCATCAGGTCGGCCTGCCCCAGATGCTGGCAGCCTTCCCAGTTTTTAGCGTCGTGAAACAAGAGCGTCAGCTCGCAGCCCAGCAGAGCCAGACGTTGCCTCAGCTGTTCGGCCATCGCATGTAGCTCGACCGGCAGATGATAGAGCAGGGTGAGCCTGGCCGGCAGCGGTACCGCGTTGTTTGCCGGTCCCTGCGGGATGGACCATCCCGGCAGCACCTCATGGCTTGGCGTAATCAGATCCTCCTCCAGCGGCAGCGTATCCAGTAGCGACGAGTGATGGATTATCGACACCAGCCGCTGGGCCTGCGCTTTGCTAAGCCGAGGGCTGTGGCGCAGGGTCAAATAGCAGAAGCCAAGGCTGATACGGTTGCTGACCTGACGCAGATTATGCAGCTCTTCGCGATCGCCGATGGTGATCTGCACCGGATGGCGGCAGCTGGTGCCGAGATCGCGGTCAAAGAGCTGAGGAGTGATCCAGTACTCCACCGCCTGGATCAGCGGATGCTGCAGGTGGTAGCGGGGATGGTTTTCCAGGCGGACGAGTTCCGGACTAAACCGCTTCAGGCGGAACGGTCCGCAGCCAATGGCCGGATCGTCGGGATGCGCCAACACGCTGCAGTAGCTGGCGAGGCGGAACGGCAGCCAGTAGTCAGGGCGATGCAGGGTTATTGTTAAACACTGGGCATGGGTGACATCGATACGGCTGATACTGGCGAAGAGGGTCCGCAAGGCGGGCAGCTCAAGCAGCAGCAGTAACCGCTGTCGCAACTGCGCGGTTTCCACCGTATCGCCATTGTGCCAGCACAGCGTGGAGCGGATATAAAAATGCCAGCGCAGGCCGTCCGGGGAGACCTGCCAGTGGTGCGCCAGATCGCCGATCGGCATATTGTCGCCTTCGTCGAAGCGCGTCAGCCCGGCATAGATTTGTCCGGCCAGATGCTGCTCGGCGCGGCCGGGGAGAAAGCCGGGACGCAGCGGCTCCAGCGGGCGATAGTAAGGAATACGCAGCGTGGGGGTATTGTTTTGCCACTGACCGCCGAGGAAGGGATGGAGCAGGGCTTTCAGCTCCACCGGGGCAAGCTGCGCCAGCTCCAGCGCGTTTTGCTGCTGACCGTTGTTCAGCGCCTGCTCCATCATCTCGTTGCGCAGACTTTCCGGGGTTTTGTGAAATGAGAGCTGTCCGCGTTTGCCGCGCCCGGAGCTGGCCTGCCAGCTTAGCCACCCGGCCTCCTGCGCCTGACGCAGCAGAGTACGGACGTGGCGCTCGCTGCAAAAACAGCGCTCCGCCAGTTCGCCGACGGTGACCTGCTGCGGCGCCCCGGCTGAGGGTTGCCACAATCGCTGGTACTGATTTAAACGGTGTAAGAGTCGCATGGGGGCCGTCGTCCACCGGGCCGCTGTAAACCCGGAACAATTAATAATATCTATTCACTATTACTTCCGTATATCCCAGGTGATACTGCAACACAAGCGAAGCCCATCACACATCGGGGAATATACCATGGCAAAACTGGCGGCATTTGATATGGACGGCACCCTGCTGATGCCGGACCATCGTCTTGGAGAAAAGACGCTTTCCGCGCTGAAACGGCTGCGTGAGCGCGATATCACCTTGACCTTCGCCACCGGCCGCCATGTGCTGGAGATGCACCATGTGATTGGCGAATTTTCCCTTGATGCATTTCTGATCACCGGCAACGGGACGCGCATCCATTCGCTGGAAGGGGAGGAGCTTTATCGCCAGGATCTCGCTCCCGAGGCGGCAGAAGCGGTGCTGCACGGCAAATGGGATACCCAGGCCAGCATGCACGTCTTTAACGATGGCGGCTGGTTCACCGGCCAGGCAAGGCCTGAATTGTTGCAAGCGCATGTATTCAGCGGCTTTCACTATCAACTGTGCGATCTGAAGCGTATGTCGGCGCAGCATGTCACCAAGATCTGTTTCTGCGGCGATCATGACGATTTGCGCCGTCTGTGGATCCAGCTGAATGAGACGCTGGGCGATCGCGCATTTCTCTGCTTCTCGGCAATGGACTGTCTGGAGGTGCTGCCGGTTGGCTGCAATAAAGGCGCGGCGCTGGCGGTGCTCAGCCAGCATTTAGGCTTCACCCTGCAGGAGTGCATGGCCTTCGGCGATGCGATGAACGACCGCGAGATGCTGGGCAGCGTTGGGCGGGGGTTCATCATGGGCAACGCGATGCCGCAGCTGAAAGCCGAGCTGCCGCATCTGCCGGTAATTGGCGACTGCCGGAATCAGGCAGTCTCCCATTTTTTAACTCATTGGCTGGATAATCCTGATCTTCCTTATTCCCCCGAATAGAGAGACCCTTCCAGCAAGCCAGATAGGCTTCTATCTGGCTTTTTTTATCGCCTTTCGACCAGACCGGCGATCTCCGCCTGCCAGGGCGCAATATCGCCGATATTGTCCGCCACCCACTGCGGGTTGTAATAGCTTTCCAGGTAACGCTCGCCGCTGTCACACAGGAGTGTCACTATCGAGCCGGTGCGACCTTCCTCGCGCATCCGCGCGGCCAGCTGCAATACGCCCCACATATTGGTGCCGGTCGAGGCGCCGACCTTGCGCCCAAGCTGGGTTTCCAGCCACAGGGCGGTGGCTACGCTCGCCGCATCCGGCACGCGCAGCATCTCATCGACAACGTCGGGAATAAACGACGGCTCGACGCGCGGCCGTCCTATGCCTTCAATTTTGCTGCCGACCGGGCTGCGCAGGCTGGCGTCGCGGGTCTGCCAGTAATCGAGGAACACCGAATTCTGCGGATCAACGACCATCAACTGCGTCTCGTAGCCCTGGCTGCGAATATAGCGGCCAATGGTCGCTGAGGTGCCGCCGGTGCCGGCGCTCATGACGATCCATGACGGCTGCGGGTGCGGCTCATGGCTCATCTGGCGGAAAATACTGTCGGCGATATTGTTGTTGCCGCGCCAGTCGGTGGCCCGCTCGGCGAAGGTAAACTGATCCATATAATGGCCGTTCAGCTCGCGGGCCAGCGTTTCGGAAGCCGCGTAGATTTCGCCGGCGCTCTGCACAAAATGGCAGCGTCCGCCGTAGAACTCGATCTGTTCGATTTTGCGTCTGGCGGTGCAGGAAGGCATCACAGCGATAAACGGCAGCCCCAGCAGGCGGGCGAAATAGGCCTCCGAAACGGCGGTTGACCCTGAGGAGGACTCTATAATTGGCGTGCCTTCTTTGATCCAGCCGTTGCACAAGCCATAGAGAAACAGCGACCGCGCCAGGCGATGCTTCAGGCTGCCGGTGGGGTGGGTGCTTTCATCTTTCAGATACAGGTGGATGCCCGGAAAAGCGGGCAGCGGCAGACGGATCAGGTGCGTGTCGGCGGAGCGCTGATAGTCAGCGTTGATTTCGCTAATGGCATGTTTAACCCAGGCGCTATTCATCGTGATTTCCTGTTTGTCATTTTGTGCCTAGCTTAGCGGAAAGCGCAGGAAAAATTGTTGCCATTTAACCTGTGGATTACCATTATGAGAGCAAAATTTTCTCTGAGGATGCCCAATGCTAGATAAAATTGACCGTAAGCTGCTGGCGCTACTGCAGGAAGATTGCACCCTCTCTTTGCAGGCGCTGGCCGATGCCGTTAATCTGACCACCACGCCCTGCTGGAAACGCCTGAAACGGCTCGAAGACGAGGGTATTCTCCGCGGGCGCGTCGCCCTGTTGGACGCGGAAAAGGTGGGGCTGGGGCTGACGGCGTTCGTCCTGATCAAGACCCAGCATCACAGCAGCGACTGGTACTGTCAGTTCGTGAGCGAAGTGACGCAGATGGCGGAAGTGCTCGGCTTCTGGCGGATGGCGGGGGAGTATGACTACCTGCTACGGGTGCAGGTGGCTGATATGAAACGCTATGACGACTTTTATAAACGTTTAGTGAACAGTGTGCCCGGTCTGTCGGATGTCACTTCGAGTTTTGCCATGGAACAGATAAAATATACCACCGCCTTGCCTGTCGAATAACGGTATTGCGCCGTAACCCATTACAAAATCAGGATTTTATTGCTTGCGATTATTTGCTCAACTCAGCTGGTACTTCCGCCGGGAGTGGCGCCGCTATCTTGGCGCAATTGCCCTGCTGGTCATTATTGCCGTCCTGCAGCTTATTCCGCCGAAGGTGGTGGGCATTGTGGTCGACGGCGTGACGCAACAGCATTACACCGCGGAGAAGGTGTGGATGTGGATCGGCGCGCTGGTGCTGATCGCGGTGATGGTCTACCTGCTGCGCTATGTCTGGCGCGTGCTGTTGTTCGGTGCTTCTTACCAGTTGGCGGTTGAGCTGCGGGAAGATTTTTACCGGCAACTGAGCCGCCAGCATCCGGCGTTCTATTTGCGCCATCGCACCGGGGATCTTATCGCCCGCGCCACCAATGACGTGGACCGGGTGGTGTTTGCCGCTGGCGAAGGAGTATTAACCCTGGTGGATTCCCTGGTGATGGGCTGTGCGGTATTGATTGTGATGTCGACGCAGATTAGCTGGCAGCTTACTCTGCTGGCGCTGCTGCCGATGCCGCTGATGGCCCTGGCGATCAAACGCAACGGCGATGCGCTTCACGAACGTTTTCGCGTTGCTCAGGCGGCCTTTTCCAGCCTCAACGATCGCACGCAGGAGAGCCTGACCAGCATCCGCATGATTAAGGCGTTTGGGCTGGAGGATCGCCAGTCGGCGCAGTTTGCTGCCGATGCTGCCGATACCGGCGCGAAAAACATGCGCGTGGCGCGCATTGACGCCCGCTTCGACCCCACCATCTATATCGCCATCGGGGCCGCTAACCTGCTGGCCATCGGCGGCGGCAGCTGGATGGTGATCCACGGCAGCCTGACCCTGGGCCAGCTGACCAGCTTCGTGATGTATCTTGGCCTGATGATCTGGCCGATGCTGGCGCTGGCGTGGATGTTTAACATCGTGGAGCGCGGTAGCGCGGCTTATGGTCGTATCCGCACGATGCTTGAAGAGGCGCCGGCGGTGGATGACGGGACCGAGGCGGTGCCGGCAGGCCGTGGCGTCCTGCAGGTTGCTATTCGCGATTTCATCTATCCGCAGGCGAGCAAACCTTCGCTGGAGCAGGTAAATTTTACTCTCCAGCCGGGGCAAATGCTGGGCATCTGCGGGCCGACGGGCGCCGGCAAAAGCACCATTCTGGCGCTGCTGCAGCGCCATTTTGACGTCACTCACGGCGAGATCCGCTTTCACGATCTGCCGCTGCCGATTCTGCAGCTCGACAGCTGGCGCGCCCGGTTGGCGGTGGTCAATCAGACGCCATTTTTATTCTCCGATACCGTCGCCAATAATATCGCGCTGGGAAAACCGGACGCGACGCAGGCGCAGATTGAGCGGGTTGCACAACTGGCCAGCGTGCATGACGACATTCTGCGTCTGCCTCAGGGCTACGAGACCGAAGTGGGCGAGCGCGGCGTGATGCTCTCCGGCGGCCAGAAACAGCGCATCTCGATTGCTCGCGCCCTGCTGCTGGAGGCCGAAATTTTGATCCTCGACGATGCCTTATCGGCGGTGGATGGCCGCACCGAGCACCAGATCCTGCATAACCTGCGCCAGTGGGGGGAGGGGCGGACGGTCATTATCAGCGCCCACCGCCTGTCGGCGCTCACCGAGGCCAGTGAAATTTTGGTACTGCAGCATGGGCATATTGCCCAGCGCGGCCGCCACGAGGCGCTGGCCGTGCAGCCCGGCTGGTACCGCGACATGTATCGATATCAGCAGCTGGAGGCCGCGCTCGACGAGGTTCCGCAGACGCAAGAGGAGGCCCTGGATGCGTAGCTTTACCGAACTCTGGCCGACGCTTAAACGCCTGCTGGCCTATGGTTCACCGTGGCGCAAGCCGTTGGCCATCGCGGTGGCGATGATGTGGATTGCGGCGGCGGCGGAAGTGAGCGGCCCGCTGCTTATCAGCTATTTCATCGACAACATGGTGGCGAAACATACGCTGCCGCTGAAGCTGGTGGCCGGCCTGGCGGTAGCCTATATCGGCCTGCAGCTGCTGGCGGCGCTCCTGCACTATAACCAGTCGCTGCTGTTTAACCGCGCCGCGGTCGGCGTCGTCCAGCAGTTGCGCAGCGACGTGATGGATGCCGCCCTGCATCAGCCGCTCAGCGAGTTTGATACCCAGCCGGTTGGGCAGCTTATCTCACGGGTAACCAACGATACGGAAGTCATTCGCGATCTGTACGTGACGGTGGTGGCTACGGTACTGCGCAGCGCAGCGCTGATCGGCGCGATGCTGGTGGCGATGTTTAGCCTCGACTGGCGGATGGCGCTGGTGGCGATCGCGATTTTCCCGGCGGTGCTGATCGTGATGATTATCTATCAGCGCTATAGCACGCCGATCGTGCGGCGGGTGCGCGCCTGGCTTGCCGACATCAACGATGGCTTCAACGAAGTGATCAACGGCATGGGCGTCATCCAGCAGTTCCGCCAGCAGGCGCGCTTTGGCGAACGGATGCGCGAGGCCAGCTATGCCCACTATCTGGCGCGGATGCAGACGCTGCGCCTGGACGGTTTTCTGCTGCGCCCGCTGCTGAGCCTTTTTTCCTCGCTGGTGCTGTGCGGGCTGCTGATGCTGTTCGGCTTTAGCGCGGTGGGCACGATCGAGGTTGGGGTCCTGTACGCGTTTATCAGCTATCTTGGACGCCTTAACGAGCCGCTTATCGAGCTGACCACCCAGCAGTCGATGCTGCAGCAGGCGGTGGTCGCCGGCGAGCGCGTTTTCGAGCTGATGGATCGCCCGCGCCAGGCGTGGGGTGCGGATGACGCGCCGCTGAGCAGCGGTCGGGTGGAAATTGACCATCTCTCCTTTGCTTACCGGGGGGACCGTCTGGTTCTCCAGGATATCACGCTGGATATTCCCTCCCGCAGCTTCGTGGCGCTGGTCGGACATACCGGCAGCGGAAAGAGTACCCTCGCCAGTCTGATGATGGGCTATTACCCGTTAACCCACGGCGAGATCCGCATCGATGGTCGACCGCTCGCATCCCTCAGCCACAGCGCGTTGCGTCGGGGCATCGCGATGGTGCAACAGGATCCCGTAGTGCTGGCGGATACCTTCTACGCCAACGTCGCGCTGGGCCGGGACATCAGTGAGGCGCAGGTTTGGGAAGCGCTGGAGGCGGTGCAGCTGGCGGCGGTGGCGCGCAGCATGAGCGATGGGCTGTACACCCAACTGGGTGAGCAGGGCAATAATCTCTCCGTCGGTCAGAAGCAGCTGCTGGCGCTGGCGCGCGTGCTGGTGGATACCCCGCAGGTACTGATTCTGGATGAGGCGACGGCAAACATCGACTCCGGTACCGAGCAGGCGATCCAGCAGGCGTTGACGAAGGTCCGCCAGCATACCACCCTCGTGGTTATTGCCCATCGGCTGTCGACCATTGTGGAGGCCGATACCATCCTGGTTCTGCATCGAGGTCAGGCTGTCGAGCGGGGCACCCATCAGCAGCTGCTGGCGGCGAAAGGCCGCTACTGGCAGATGTATCAGCTGCAGCTGGCCGGCGAAGAGCTGGCGGCCAGCGCCAGAGAGGAGTCGCTCAGCGCCTGATGCACCACCAGCAGGCAGGGAACGCTGGGCGGCCTGCCATGGTGCAAAAACGTTACATCAAATGCACCGTTGTGGTGCATTTTTGCGCGCCAGGCGCCGTTGCGCAGGATATTGCCTGACCTGTCCCCTGTTTTTTGCCATCAAAGGGCCGCTTTGCGGCCTTTTTTCATTTCTGGCATAGCCCTTGCTTTATATCCATCGTGTTAGCTGCGGCCATTACCGAATACTGACTGGAGGGGACTTATGAAGCTGGTTACCGTGGTAATCAAACCATTCAAACTGGAAGACGTGCGTGAAGCTTTGTCTTCCATCGGCATTCAGGGCCTTACGGTCACTGAAGTCAAAGGATTTGGCCGTCAGAAAGGTCACGCGGAGCTCTACCGCGGCGCCGAGTATAGCGTCAACTTTCTGCCAAAAGTGAAGATTGATGTGGCGATTGCCGACGATCAGCTGGATGAAGTCATCGATGTCATCAGCAAAGCGGCTTACACCGGAAAAATTGGCGACGGCAAAATTTTCGTCGCTGAATTGCAGCGCGTCATTCGCATCCGTACCGGCGAAGCTGACGAAGCGGCACTGTAATTTCCAGACCACACAGTGATGGGGAACGAAACAATGAAAATGGCAACAATGAAATCGGGTCTGGGGGCATTAGCCCTTCTGCCGGGGCTGGCGATGGCCGCGCCTGCGGTGGCGGACAAAGCCGATAACGCGTTTATGATGATTTGCACCGCGCTGGTTCTGTTTATGACTATCCCGGGGATTGCGCTGTTTTACGGCGGCCTGATCCGCGGTAAGAACGTTCTGTCCATGCTGACTCAGGTGATTGTCACCTTTGGCCTGGTCTGCGTATTGTGGGTGATTTATGGCTATACCCTGGCCTTCGGCACCGGCGGCAGCTTCTTCGGCAGCTTTGACTGGGTGATGCTGAAAAATATTGAGCTGAAAGCGCTGATGGGCACCTTCTATCAGTATATCCACGTGGCCTTCCAGGGCTCGTTCGCCTGCATCACCGTCGGGCTGATTGTCGGGGCGCTGGCGGAACGTATTCGTTTCTCCGCGGTACTGATCTTCGTGGTGGTGTGGATGACACTCTCCTACGTGCCGATTGCGCATATGGTTTGGGGCGGCGGTCTGCTGGCGACCCATGGCGCGCTGGACTTCGCCGGCGGCACCGTTGTGCACATCAACGCCGCGGTCGCCGGGCTGGTGGGCGCCTATATGATGGGCAAACGCGTGGGCTTCGGCAAAGAAGCGTTCAAACCGCATAACCTGCCGATGGTGTTCACTGGCACCGCTATCCTCTACGTGGGCTGGTTCGGCTTCAACGCCGGCTCTGCCAGCGCAGCGAATGAAATTGCGGCCCTGGCGTTCGTTAACACCGTCGTGGCGACCGCTGCGGCTATCCTGGCGTGGACCTTTGGCGAATGGGCTCTGCGCGGCAAACCTTCACTGCTGGGCGCCTGCTCCGGGGCAATTGCCGGTCTGGTTGGCGTTACGCCGGCGTGTGGTTATATCGGTGTCGGCGGGGCGCTGATCGTCGGTATCGCCTCTGGCCTGGCGGGTATCTGGGGCGTGACTGCGCTGAAACGCTGGCTGCGTGTGGATGATCCTTGCGACGTCTTCGGCGTTCACGGCGTCTGCGGCATCGTCGGCTGTATCCTGACTGGTATCTTCGCGGCGACTTCTCTGGGCGGCGTCGGTTATGCGGAAGGCGTCACCATGGGCCATCAACTGCTGGTGCAACTGGAAAGTATCGCCATCACCGTGGTCTGGTCCGGCGTTGTGGCGTTCATCGGCTACAAAGTGGCGGATATGACCGTCGGGCTGCGCGTGCCGGAAGAGCAGGAGCGCGAAGGGCTGGACGTCAACAGCCATGGCGAAAACGCCTATAACGCCTGATAAAAAAGCCATTCTCTCCTGATAGCGAAAAGCCTCCCGTCCGGGAGGCTTTTTTTATGCGTTGCGGTTGCGCATCACCCCTTCCTGAACCGTTGAGGCAACCAGCGTGCCATCCTGGGTGTAGAATTCGCCGCGAACGAAGCCGCGGGCGCTGGAGGCCGAGGTGCTTTCGACGCTATAAAGCAGCCATTCATTAATATTAAACGGCCGGTGGAACCACATAGAGTGGTCGATGGTGGCGACCTGCATGCCGGGCTCAAGGAAACCAACGCCGTGCGGCTGCAGCGCCACCGGCAGGAAGTTAAAGTCTGAAGCATAGCCCAGCAGATACTGATGAATACGCAGATCGTCAGGGACGGCGCCGTTGGCGCGCAGCCAGACCTGGCGCACCGGTTCGGCGATATGGCCTTTCATTGGGTTATGAAACTCCACCGGACGGATCTCCAGCGGTTTATCGCAGAGGAATTTGTCTTTCACCTGCGGCGGCAGGAGATGCGCCAGCTTGCGAGCGATATCGGTTTCCGAAGGCAGGCCGTCAGGGGAGGGGGCGGCCGGCATTGCTTTCTGATGCTCATAGCCATTCTCTGGCGCCTGGAAGGAGGCGGTCATATAGAAAATCGGCTTCCCGTTCTGGATGGCGGCGACCCGACGGGCGCTGAAGCTGTTGCCGTCGCGCAGCACCTCCACATCGTAAACGATCGGCTTCTGGCTATCGCCGGGGCGAAGAAAGTAGCTGTGAAACGAATGAACCAGACGCTCAACGGGCACGGTCTCTTTTGCCGCATACAGCGCCTGACCCACTACCTGGCCGCCAAAAACCTGACGTAACCCCAGGTCTTCGCTCTGCCCGCGAAACAACCCTTCCTCAATTTTTTCCAGATCTAATAATGCCAGCAGGTTAGAGAGTGCCTGACTCATACTTATCCTCAATTAACAATAGCGGCGCAGCGCGCGTAATGTGGCCAAGTATAACCTGGAATCGCAAGTGGTCCGATGGGTGTAATAATCTGAATAACAACCGGTCAACAGGAAGAAATCTGCGATCTGTGCCACACTTATTGACGACACGAAAGTTCCTGCCGGCGAAGCGGCGGAACATCCTCCTGGGTATTAAGGGATGATAAGGAGAACATCATGAAATTTGCCTATATGTTTAGTGCCTTAGCCGTCGCCGCGACGCTGACCGCCTGTGCTAATCACCACTCGAACAATTCTTCGACGCAGGCGGCCGCGCCCGACCCTTACGGTATCGCGACGCTGAGCGTGGCGCAGCAGCAGCCGAGCGTCACGGGGACGATTAATATCCGCCAGAGAATCGCTTTACCGCCGGATGCGGTACTGACGGTGACCCTGTCGGATGCTTCTCTGGCAGATGCGCCAGCCCGCGTATTGTCGCAAAAAGCGGTGCGTACCGAAGGCAAACAGGCGCCATTTAACTTTGCGCTGCCTTACAACCCGGCAGATATTCAACCGAACGCTCGCATTCTGCTAAGCGCGGCGATCACGGTTAACGGCCAGTTGATGTTTATTACCGATACCGTGCAGACGGTAATAAACCAGGGCGGCACTCATGCCGACCTGACGCTGGTTCCGGTCCAGCAGACCGCCGTTCCTGTCGCCCAGTAAGCTCGCTACGCCCCCGGATGGGGGCTTTTTTTTGCCTTCAATAAACCCAGCGATAATGCTGGAGATCGATATGGCCGCTGCCGGAGACCTGCACACCCTCGGCCAGCAGCGCCTGACGCTGCCGCTGTAGATCGGGGCCGGTGAGGGAGATATCGCCATGGCGATTGACCACCCGATGCCATGGCAGGGTGGACCCTTCCGGCAGGCGCTTCAATACGCCGCCCACCTGGCGCGCCGCGCGCGGTGAACCTGCCAGCCGGGCGACCTCGCCGTAGGTCGTGACATACCCTTCCGGTATCGACGCCACGATGTGCCAGACGCGTTGGGGAAATGTGTCGTGCGGAGCCATTTTCTGTCCTGTTACCGGCAAAACGTCAGCATAAGCGCTAAGCCAGGAGCTGTACAGCCGGCCTGGGTCAGGCGGCCTGTTCGACGGTGAACGTCAGAGCGAGGCCGAGGATCTGCATGCCATGGACATTGTCGGAGGCTGAGCTGGCGATGAGACTCTCAAGAAATTTCAACCGCTGCGAAGTGGCGTTGATGATCAGCCTCGCGCGCAGGCCCGGCATGGTTAACGACGAGATAGGGTACACCACCCGACCGCTGATATAGACCGGCAGCTTGCGTAGCTCCACCTGGCGCAGCACGCCGACGGTGGAATAGAGCAGCGCCAGCGGCGTAACCGCCCGCACCGGCGCGGGACTGATGGTCGCGAAGTCGAGCATTTTTTCAGGACGCAGGTAGTTTACGCCCTGAAAGGCGATGGTCATCCCTTCAATAGCAGGTAAAGGCAGAGTGATGGTCTGTGGTGATGAGTCAGTCATTCGATTACCGTCGAGACAATGTACTGGTGATAAAAGAGGACGAAGAGGATAAGTATGGTGGATAACCCGGATGTGTGCTGAGCGCGGGCTCGCAATCTCACAGGCTGACCGTGAGTGGCTGGTTTTATTCGCGTTATTGCGCAATAAACCAGCAGGCGGACGGTGTGAGCTTGCAATTCACCAGGTCAGCAGGGATAATGCGCCAGCGCGTTAGGCAACTAACGCTCTCAATGGGGGCTCTGTTGGTTCTCCCGCAACGCTACTCTGTTTACCAGGTCAGGTCCGGAAGGAAGCAGCCAGAGCAGACGACGTGTGTGCCGGGATGTAGCTGGCAGGGCCCCCACCCATTTCTCCCGCCTGGTGTTTCCCTTATATTTGTCCGGTTTTTACTCCTGCAATAATTAATTTCTGATAAAGATCGCATATTAGTTTTTGTTGTTAAAACTCCCTTCTTTTATTCCATAATATTTACTTGTCATAAATCTGAAATACTACTGAAATATTAATGTCATTTGCATGTCATAAATAAAGCGCATCTTACTGATGGGAATTTGTTGCCAGGCTCATGCTGTAAAATATATCTCTGGATCAGCATGTTAACTTCGTGTATTAATTATGATGATTTTATTGCACGGGAAGCGTAGCTATGACCACAGTGGTTTTGAATGTAAAAATTGACGCAGAGCTAAAAGAAAAGTTGCGTCATTTTGCGGAAGTTAATAACGAGAACCTGGGAACGGCAACGGAAAAGCTGCTGCAGCTGGCTTTTCAGCTGGAGGAGTCAGCAGGTGAGGCGGGGGTGACGGAAGAGGACATTGACAGCCAGCATACCGAAGAGGAAGCAACGCCACTTACCCCTAAAGAAATCAAAGCATTAAGAAAACTTCTGAAGAAGAAAAAATGAAACAACAATTCTCTACAGCCAGCAACTATAGCGAAGCTTGCGATATGTTGCGCTCAGGATACGTAAAACACGTCCGCCTGAACTGGAATATCGGTAGTGATGAGTTCTTTCGCATTGCTTCCGACTGGTGTGACACTGGCGCTAAAATCAAAAAAGATGAAGATGGCTTTATTATTTCCCTGAAAGGGTTTCCTATTCCGCGCCAGCATTAATGAAATTGCCTTCTTTCTGTCATTGGGTTGCCATAACCAGAGGGCAGGATAGCCAGGCAATTTTATAAAAACATCTCATATACCTCATGGATGAAGGTCATTTGACGGGCTGAAGTCAGCCCGTCGCTATTTTCTTATATTATTTTTCGCAAACGTGTATTTTCCTTCTGTTCAGCAAGGCTTTGCCACAGCGGTTGTAGCGTGGAGAAGGCCCGGCGCAATGCTTCATCCGGCAGCGTAAACGGCAGACGTAAATAGCGATCGAACGCCCCTTCCAGCCCAAACCGCGTACCGGTGCCGATATGGATCCCCTGGCTTTCCGCACGCGCAGAGAACAGGGTGGCCAGCATGTCAGGAAGTTCCACCCAAAAAGAGAGCCCACCTTCCGGTGGCGAAAACCGCCAGCGGGGAAAATATTCCGCCATCAGCGTTTCGCAGATGTCCCGGCGCGCCTTGAGCATATCCCGCCGCGGCGGCAGCAGTGTGGCGGCATTTTCCAGTAGCCAGCTGCAGGCCAGTTGCTCCAGCAGCGGCGTACCCAAATCCAGCGAATCGCGGGCCTGAATAAGCGAGGCGATGGTCCGCGCGCTGGCGCGGATCCAGCCGATACGTAGTCCCCCCCAGAAGCTTTTCCCGGCCGAACCAATGGTGAGCACCGCGGCATCGGGATTGAAGCTGGCCAGCGGCGGGGGCGGCGGCGCGTTATACCAAAGGTCGGCCATGGTCTCGTCGATTACCAGCGTTGTTCGCGTCCTGGCGGCGATGTCCGCAACCCGCTGGCGGGTGAGGGCATCCATACAGCGTCCGGTGGGGTTGTGAAAATCCGGCATCAGCCACGCCAGCCGCGGCGCAGTCTGCGCAATAGTCGCCGCCAGTCCATCGCAGTCCCATCCCTGCTGCGGAAGCGCAACCCCGACGGGGCGGCAGGAGGCGCCCTGAATGGCGCTGATGGCCATCGGATAGGTGGGGGCGTCAATAACCACCCGATCGCCCGGCCCGGTGAACAGGCGCAGGATCAGCGCGAAGGCGCTGAGCGCGCCGTTGACCACCATCACCTCATCGGGCCGCGTCGGCAGACCGCGTTCGCTGTAGCGCCGGGCAATCGCCTCCCGCAGCACCGGCAGCCCCTGCTGGTCATAGCCAGTCTGTGCGAGATAGGGCGGCAGCAGGGTCATAGCGTGCTGGAAGGCCTGATGGACCTCCGGCCCGGCGCTGAGGGCGGCGGTAGAGAGATTAAGCGTAGATGAGATGCCGGCAGGCAGAGGAAGATCGGCGGGGCGTTCCGGCAAAACAATGCGTGACCCGCTCCCCTGGCGGCTGTAGAGAAAGCCCTCCTCCCGCAACTGGCCGAGGGCGCTGGCGATGGTGGTCCGGCTGACGTTCAGGGCCGCCGCCAGCTCGCGCTCGCCGGGCAGGCGCGTTTGCAGCGTCAGGCGACCATCAAGGATCAGCAGGCGGAGCGCTTCCGCCAGCTGGCGCCATAGCGGCGTGCGTGAGCTGGTCTCCTGCCAGTTGCCGAGCAGGCGTACCAGCGGTTGGGTTCCAAAGCGTCGGGCTGACATAGCGATCCACTTTTCCAAAACTGGCCATTAATTATCAGTCCATTTTTGCTGATGATGAGGGCATTCGCAATGATGTTGAGGAAAAAATATGCTTCGTCGCCTGCTGCAGTTATATATTGGTCTGGTGCTTTACGGCGTGTCCACGGCGCTCTTCGTGCATGCCAATCTCGGCGCCGATCCGTGGGATGTTTTCCATCTCGGGGTGGCTAAACAGCTGGGTATCAGTTTCGGTACGGTGATTATCCTGACCGGCGCGGCGGTACTGCTGCTGTGGATCCCGATCCGGCAAATGCCGGGGCTCGGCACGGTGAGCAATGTCATCGTGCTGGGACTGGCGGCGGACGCCACGCTGGCCGTCCTGCCGCCGCTGGAGTCGATGGTGGCGCGCAGTGCGCTGCTGGTAGGAGCGATTGTGCTGAACGCTATCGCTACCGGAATGTATATTGGCGCGGGCTTTGGCCCCGGGCCGCGCGATGGCCTGATGACCGGTCTGCATGCTCGCACTGGTTGGTCACTGCGCGGTATCCGGACGGCGATCGAGCTTTCCGTACTGCTGATTGGCTGGCTGCTGGGGGGCAAATTTGGCGTCGGAACCGTCATCTACGCGCTGTCGATTGGGCCGCTGATCCAGCTGTGCCTACCTTGGTTCAGCCAGCCCGTCAGCCGCAACGCGGTCAGCCCTCCCCGGGAAATAGTCTCCTGAATTAACCCATCGCCCTCTTCATCATGGAGAGGGCCTTTCATCGCTTACAGGCCGCTCAGGCCATGAAGCATCATGTAGATCCCCACCACAATAATCAGTAAGCCTGAGAACCAGGGCGCCTTGCGCGAGAGGTCGTTAAGCCACGGCCAGCGGCGGGTGGCATGTTTAAGGCTCAGGGCGGCGATGGCCCCGGAAGCCACCAGCGTTAGCGCCAGACCAACGCTAAAGCCCAGCACCAGCGTGGCGCCCAGGGAGAATTTCTTCAGCTGTAAACAGATAAGCAGCACGGTAATGGACGCCGGGCAGGGGATCAGCCCGCCGGTCAGGCCAAACAGCACGATCTGCCCGGTCGTCACCTGGCGGCCATCAAAGCGCCGGTTGATCTCCTGTGCATGGGCCCGCTGATGCGCGTCCTGCCACTCCTCCGCCACCAGCGGCGCGGCGGATGAGGACGCATGGTGATGGTCATGGTGGTGATCATGTTCGGGGTGGTGATCATGTTCGGGGTGATGATCATGTTCGTGGTGGTGCTCATGTTCATGGTGGTGCTCATGTTCATGGTGGTGATCATGGTGCGTGTGGGGCTGCGATTCGCGCCAGGTGCGCCAGAGCATCCAGCAGGCAATCAGCACAATGACAATCCCTGAGACCAGCTGAAACCAGGGTTCAGAGGTTTGGGCGTTCCAGCCGCGGCCAAACCACAGGCCGGCCATGGCGATCAGCCAGACCACTGCCGTATGGGAAACCGTGGCCGCCAGCCCCAGCAGTACCGCCTGTTTTAACGTTCCCCGTACCGCCACGATAAAGGCGGCCATCATCGTTTTTGAATGGCCCGGTTCGAGGCCGTGCAGCGCGCCGAGCAGTATTGCGCTGGGTATAAACAGCCAGGCATTGCCCTGCTGCAGAAGGGAAGTGAAATCGTTCATATCGGGATCCTTGCCAAAAGTGCGATTATCCTACTCCCCCCCAGTAGTAAAATACTACCCCCCAGTAGATAAAGCGGCTAATAAAAAGGATCATGGTATGCTGGCAGGCGTTGCTGATGATGAAGGTCGGTAATCACGGACAGAATGAAACGGTGGATCGTGCAATGTCACATACAGTTCGACACAAAAAGATGTTACTGACCCGGCTGAAGAAAATTCAGGGGCAGAGTACCGCGTTAGAGAAAATGCTTAATCGCGAGCATGAGTGCGCTGAGGTGCTACAGCAGCTGGCGGCGATTCGCGGCGCGGTCAACGGTATGATGCTGCAGGTTATTCAGGGGCATCTTACCGACCATGTGGTGAAAGAGCCTGACGAGACGCAGCGCGAAGCGGATCTGGAGACGGTGATGCAGGTGATTAAATCCTATCTGAAGTAGCGCCCCCTGACGTTCCGCTCAAGCCACCCGCCGCTTAATGCGCATGGAGGTTATGCTCTGCCCACAGAATGAACTGCTCTTTTGGCAGCGCTTTGCTGTAAAGCCACCCCTGGGCGTACTGAACGCCGTGCTGGCGCAGCCAGTCGCGCTGGCTTTCGGTTTCCACCCCTTCGGCGACGGTGGCCAGATTGAGCGCTTTGGCCATTTCAATAATGTGCGGCGTCAGCGGCCGGTACTCGAGGGTATCGACAAAAGATTTATCGATTTTCAGCGTGTCGACGTCCAGTTTCTGCAGATAGCTCAGGCTGGAGTAGCCGGTGCCAAAGTCATCAATCGAGATCCGATGCCCGGCCTGACGGTAGTGAGCGATCACCGGCATGGTGGTCTCCGGGTCGACAAACCCGCGCTCGGTGATTTCAAGGATGATCTGTTCGGCGGCGATCCCCCAGTGCTGCAGCTGATCGTGTAACAACGTCGGTAGGGTGGGCGAGCGTAAATCATCTACCGACAGGTTGATGGAGATGTGCACTTCCGGCCGCTGCCGCAGCCAGGGACCGAGATCGGTAAAAATTTTCCTGACGATATCTTCCGTCAACTGCGTAATCAGCCCGGTCTGCTCGGCCAGAGGAATAAAAATATCCGGCGATAAAAAGGTGCCGTCGGGTTGCTGCCAGCGGGCCAGCGCCTCGGCCCCGGCGATTTTCCCGTCCTGCAACGAGATTATCGGCTGATAGTGAACCTGAATCGCTTCGGAGTTGAGGGCGTCCAGCATACTGTTGCGTGGTGATCGCAGGTGCCTTAGCAGACGCAGCAGCAGCCAGGTGGCGAGCAGGCTGGTGAAAATGCCGGCAGGGAGCCAGAAGAACAGCTGCTGTCGAATGCGCTGCTGCAGCGGCAAGGTTGAAGACCAGGTTACGATGCCAGAGCCCAGCTCGGGAATGCGCTGGATCCGGTAGACTGTGTTATCCAGAGTAAGCATATCCACATGCGGATCTTTAATGCGTTGCCAGACTTTCGCCGGCAGCGGCTGACTGCTGATCACCATTTTCTGGTGGTCCAGGCCAAACAGCATGGTATGGATCTTCTCTTCGCTGGCGGGAACGACATCAATAAAGGAGACGGGGTCGATCATCACCATGTGCTGCCGGCTGCCCATGGCCGTCATCTGATGATTGAGGCCAAGATCGTTAATTGAGGTCAGCCAGGTGCGATAGCCGTCGGGGGCAATGTGGTCCGGCGGGGGGAAGGTGACCGCGACGCTATGGTCTTCCAGGGAGGAGCATTGCGGCACGGAATCACGCAGCCAGAGCACTTCCTGAATGTAGCGATGGGTATAGGCGATGCGGCGGAGCGTAAGCAGATGTTCAGGGCTACAGGAGGCGGCGGTGTGTGCGTCAGCCTCTCGTAACGCTTCCCGGGCCTTGTCGGCAACCTGCAGCGTCCGAACGACGATACGGTTGGAATAGTCATCCAGTTCACGATAGAACTGCATTTTGGCCTGCCGCGCCGCCTGCCAGATGCTGAGTGAAATGGGCAGGATGATGGCCAGTATCAGCACTCCTGTAAACAGCGCCATCAGATGCCGGGTCCTCATGCCTGTGTCCTTATCGTTCGCCGGGTGTCATCAGTATATGCGAAAGATAATTCGGGCGCAGCGGGAGAAAACGCGTCGTTTGGGGAAAAAGCCGGCATCACAACAGGCTGCGATGCCGGGAGAGAAGGATGATTCCGATGTAGCAGAATAAAAATGAGGGTGTGAATGCCGGGCAGGGTGTGTTCCGGTATTCAGTCGCAGCATACGCTGCGCAGATGACAGCAATATGTTAGCTAGTGTGCATCCGGCGCCGGGATATCAGCGCTGATGCGCAGGTCGTTCTCATCAAACACCATGCAGAAGCGCTCATCGAAAGCCAGCTTAATTTTCTGCCAGGGACGGAAATGGACGTCGCCGGGCAGCAGAACCTTGACGTTGTCGTGGCCGTAGCACTGACCGAACAGATAGGTATTGTTGCCCAGACGCTCCACCACTTCACATTGAAACTCCACCACGGTACCGGTGGCGACTTCCGGGGTGAGGTGCTCCGGCCGGATCCCCAGCGTCACCGCAGCGCCGGGCTTCAGCGGCTGGGTGGCGATATTCAGGGCCAGCTGATGGTCCTGCGCGAGGGTGACCGTTAAGCGTTCCGGCTGCCAGTCGCTGACGATAGCCGGCAGAAAGTTCATCTTCGGCGAGCCGATAAAGCCGGCGACGAATTTGTTGACCGGATTGTAGTACAGCGCCATCGGCGAACCCATTTGTTCGACTTTCCCGTAGTTCATGACCACGATTTTATCGGCCAGCGTCATCGCCTCCACCTGATCGTGCGTGACATACACCATAGTGGTCTTCAGCTCCTGGTGCAGACGGGCAATATGCAGGCGCATATCGACGCGCAGCTCCGCATCAAGGTTAGAGAGCGGCTCATCGAACATAAACACCCGGGGATTACGCACGATCGCCCGGCCAATGGCCACGCGCTGCCGCTGGCCGCCAGAGAGCTGCTTCGGTTTACGATCCAGCAGGTGCGAGAGCTGCAGCGTTTTAGCCACCATTTCCACCTGGCGACGGATCTCCGTTTTCGGCACTTTATTCACCTTCAGCCCGTAGCCCATGTTCTCTGCCACCGTCATGTGCGGATAGAGCGCATAGGACTGGAAGACCATCGCCACGCCGCGGCGGGCGGGCACGACATCATTCATCACCTCATCGCCGATCAGTACTTCTCCTTCGCTGACCTCTTCCAGCCCGGCAATCATGCGCAGTAGCGTCGATTTTCCACAACCGGAAGGGCCGACGAAGACGGCAAACTCGCCATCTTCAATATCGAGATTGACCTGGTGCAGCGTCACCGTGCTGCCGAACCTTTTGGTGACATTCCTCAGTCGTATATTGGACATCCACATTCCCCGGAGTGAGTAGCTGTTATTTGCCGTTGGCTTATCGCTATGTTGAGTGTGATTTGTATTACGTGTAACAAATCAGTGTGACGATGTTCAACAGCAGTAAAATCATGCCCTGACTATAACTTCCGCGGATTTTGTGCCATACAGGGACGTTTCATTTCTGCAAGGATGATCACACAACTGGCAGCTTATGGTAGTTTTATCAACGATCAAAGTGTAGCGTATAACAAAAGCGCATCAGAATATGTTTTCCACGTAATACGGCAGTTTGAAAAGATTTATTTTTCTAACTGGTAGACGGAATTCAAATAAAAACCATTAAATTGTTATACCTTCACATGAGGTTGATAATGAAAAAGAACACGCTTGCTGCACTGATCCTTACCACCCTGGCGGCGGGGCAACTCGCCAGCCTGCAGGCGCATGCCGCCGGGCAGCTCAACGTCTGGGAGGACATTAAAAAATCCGCTGGCATCAAAACCGCGGTTAGCGATTTTGAAAAGCAGTACAACGTGAAGGTCAATCTCCAGGAGATGCCCTACGCCCAGCAACTGGAAAAACTGCGCCTCGACGGCCCGGCGGGCATTGGGCCGGACGTGCTGGTGATCCCGAATGACCAGCTCGGCGGCGCCGTGGTACAGGGACTACTCTCGCCGCTCAGCGTCGATCAGGCGAAACAGGATGCCTTTACGCCAGCCTCCATCAATGCCTTCCGCATGGACAACGCGCTGTATGGGATCCCGAAGGCGGTGGAAACCCTGGTGCTTATCTACAACAAGGACCTGATCGACAAGCCGCTGGACAGCCTGCAGGCCTGGCTGGACTACTCGAAAACCCAGCGCGAGCAGAACAAATACGGCCTGCTCGCCAAGTTTGACCAGATCTATTACAGCTGGGGGGCGATTGGCCCGATGGGCGGCTATATCTTTGCTAAAAACGACAGCGGCGGCTTTAACCCGCAGCAGGTGGGTCTCAATACCCCCGGCGCCGTCGAAGCCGTCACCTTCCTGAAAAAATTCTATGCCGAGAAGGTCTTTCCGGCGGGGATCCTCGGCGATAACGGGCTGAATGCCATCGATTCCCTGTTTACCGAGAAAAAAGCGGCGGCGGTGATCAACGGCCCCTGGGCCTTCCAGCCGTATGAAGCCGCTGGCATTAACTATGGCGTGGCGCCCCTGCCGACCCTGCCGGACGGCAAGCCGATGAGCTCCTTCCTCGGCGTCAAAGGCTATGTAGTATCGACCTGGAGTAAAGACAAAGCGCTGGCGCAACAGTTTATCGAGTTCATCAACCAGCCGCAGTATGTGAAAGCCCGCTATGTCGCCACTGGCGAAATTCCGCCGCTGAAGGCGATGATTGACGATCCGGTGATTAAAAACGACCAAAAGGCCAGCGCCGTCGCCATCCAGTCGGCGCGAGCGGTAGCGATGCCGGGCATTCCCGAGATGGGGGAAGTGTGGGGGCCGGCCAACGCCGCGCTTGAACTGAGCCTCACCGGTAAGCAGGCGCCGCAGGCCGCGCTTGATAACGCGGTGAAACAGATCACGATGCAGATCGAAGCAATGCAGGCCAGCAATCAGTAATTCACCGTCACGTGAAGTCACCGAGCGGGAGGGGGACCTCCCGTTTGTAGAAGGAGTCGAGTGTGAGCATCCATTCCAGCGAAAATTTTAGCGACGCACGCGGGCCCGGGCGCCATGCATGGTGCGGCCTGCTGCTGGCAATCGTGCCGGGTTTCGGTCAGTTTTATCATCGCCAGTGGCTGAAAGGGCTGGTCTTCCTGGTGCTGCTGAGCAGCTTTCTGGGGATTTTTTATGATTTCCTGCGTGAGGGGGTGTGGGGGTTATATACCCTGGGTGAAGAGGTACCGCGGGATAACTCTATCTTCCTGTTAGCCGAGGGGATTATCAGCGTGCTGATCGTCGCTTTCGGCGTGCTGATCTATTTTCTCTCGCTGCGGGATGCGTGGCTCAACGGCAAAAAACGCGATGAGGGGATCGCCCTGAACAGTGTGCGTAAGCAGTACCAGATGCTGCTGAGCGACGGCTTTCCGTACCTGATGATCACCCCGGGCTTTATTCTGCTGGTGTTTGTGGTGATCTTTCCGATTCTGTTCGGTTTCGCCATCGCCTTCACCAACTACAACCTGTACCACACCCCGCCGGCGAAGCTGGTGGACTGGGTGGGGCTGAAAAACTTTATTAATATTTTCACCCTCTCCATCTGGCGCTCCACTTTCCTGGATGTGCTGCAGTGGACCGTGGTGTGGACGCTGCTGGCGACCACCCTGCAGTGTACGGTGGGCGTACTGCTGGCGATTCTGGTGAACCAAAAAGATCTGCGCTTTAAGCCGCTGATCCGCACCATCTTTATTTTGCCGTGGGCGGTGCCGGGGTTTGTCACCATTCTCGTTTTTGCCGGCATGTTCAACGACTCCTTCGGGGTCATCAACAACGCGATCCTGTCCTTTTTTGGCATCAGTCCGAAGGCATGGCTCACCGATCCGTTTTGGACTAAAACGGCGCTGATCATGATGCAGACCTGGCTTGGCTTCCCGTTTGTCTTTGCCATGACCACCGGCGTGTTGCAGGCGATCCCGGACGATCTGTATGAAGCGGCGACGATGGACGGCGCCAGCGCCTTTACCCGTCTGCGCACCATCACCCTGCCGCTGGTGCTGTATGCGATCGCGCCGATCATCATCACCCAGTACACCTTCAACTTTAATAACTTCAATATCATTTACCTGTTCAACAACGGCGGCCCTGCGGTGGCAGGCTCTAACGCCGGCGGGACGGATATTCTGGTGTCGTGGATCTATAAGCTGACGATGTCTTCGTCGCAGTACGCCATCGCGGCGACCATCACGATCCTGCTGTCGATCTTTGTCGTCGGCCTGGCGCTGTGGCAGTTCCGCGCCACCAAATCCTTCAAAAATGACGACATGGCGTAAGGGAAGCAACATGGCTCAATCACCCAGTATTAAACGCGAAAAGTGGATCCGACTCTCTCTCACCTGGCTGGTGGTTATTCTGGTCTCGGTGGTGATTATCTATCCGCTGGTCTGGACGGTCGGGGCGTCGCTGAACGCCGGCAATAGCTTGCTCAGTACCTCAATCATTCCGGAAAATGTGTCGTTCCAGCACTATGCCGATCTGTTCAATGGCAATGTGAATTACCTCACCTGGTACTGGAACTCGATGAAAATCAGCTTCCTGACTATGGTGCTGACCCTGATTAGCGTCAGCTTTACCGCTTACGCCTTCTCCCGCTTCCGCTTTAAAGGGCGGCAGAACGGGCTGATGCTGTTCCTGCTGCTGCAGATGATCCCACAGTTTTCCGCGCTGATTGCCATCTTTGTGCTGTCGCAACTGCTTGGCCTGATAAACAGCCACCTGGCGCTGGTGCTGATCTACGTCGGGGGAATGATCCCGATGAACACCTGGCTGATGAAAGGGTATCTCGACGCGATCCCTAAAGACCTGGATGAGTCCGCTCGCATGGACGGCGCCAGCAGCTTTCGCATCTTTATCGAGATCATCATGCCGTTGTCGAGGCCCATCCTCGCGGTGGTGGCGCTGTTCTCGTTCACTGGGCCGCTGGGGGATTTCATCCTCTCCAGCACCATCCTGCGTACCCCGGATAAATACACGCTGCCTATCGGTCTGTATAACCTGGTGGCGCAAAAAATGGGTGCCAGCTACACCACCTACGCGGCGGGGGCGGTGCTGATCGCCGTACCGGTGGCGATCCTCTACCTGGCGCTACAAAAATACTTCGTCTCCGGACTGACCTCGGGCAGTACTAAAGGATAAGCACATGAAAAGATTCACACCCGCATGGCTTGCGGTTTGTCTGGCATGCAGTTTCTCCACTTCTTCTCTGGCCGCGGACGCGCTTGCAACCCGCGCGTTTCAGGGCATGCCGGCGGACTTTATCAAAGGCGCGGATATCTCCACGCTGCTGGACGCCGAAAAGCACGGGGCGACGTTCTACGATCAGAATAATCAGCGCAAGGATCCGATCGCCATTCTGAAAGAGAACGGCGTCAACTATGTCCGCCTCCGTCTGTGGGTGGATCCGCAATCGGCGAGCAGCGAGGACTATGGCGGAGGTAACAATGATCTGGCCACCACCCTGGCGCTGGCGAAACGGGCGAAAGCCCAGGGGATGAAGCTGCTGCTTGATTTTCACTACAGCGATTTCTGGACCGATCCCGGCAAGCAGTTCAAGCCGAAAGCATGGGAAAAGATGGATTACCCGCAGCTGAAAACGGCGATTCATGACTATACCCGCGATACCATCGCCCGCTTTAAGCAGGCGGGCGTGCTGCCGGATATGGTGCAGATCGGCAACGAAATCAACGGCGGCATCCTGTGGCCGGAAGGGAAAAGCTGGGGGCAGGGCGGCGGAGAGTTCGACCGGCTGGCTGGCCTGCTGAACGCGGCTATCGCTGGCCTGAAGGAGAACCTGCGCCAGGGCGAGCAGGTGAAAATCATGCTGCATCTGGCCGAAGGGACCAAGAACGATACCTTCCGCTGGTGGTTTGATGAGATCGACAAGCGCCATGTACCGTATGACGTGATTGGTCTGTCGATGTACACCTACTGGAATGGCCCGATCAGCGCCCTGAAGGCCAATATGGATGACATCAGCAAACGCTATAACAAAGACGTCATCGTCGTCGAGGCGGCCTATGCCTATACCCTGGCCAACTGCGATAACGCGGAAAATAGTTTCCAGGCGAAAGAGGAAAAGGATGGGGGATATCCCGCCAGCGTACAGGGGCAATATAACTATATTCACGATTTAATGCAGGCGGTGGTTGATGTGCCAGACCAGCGTGGCAAAGGTATTTTCTATTGGGAGCCTACATGGATTGCCGTGCCGGGAAATACCTGGGCCACCCCGGCGGGGATGAAATATATCCACGACGAGTGGAAAGAGGGTAATGCACGTGAAAATCAGGCGCTATTTGATTGCCAGGGAAAAGTATTGCCGTCGGTAAAAGTTTTTAATTAATTTTTTTTTCGTCTTTTTCAGGAAGTTTATTATGAATAAATTTGCACCTTTACATCCGAAGGTTAGTACGCTGCTGCATGGCGCGGATTATAATCCGGAGCAATGGGAGAATGACCCCGATATTATTGATAAAGACATTGCCATGATGCAGCAGGCAAAATGCAATGTGATGTCGGTGGGAATATTTAGCTGGGCGAAACTGGAGCCACGCGAAGGGGTATTTAATTTCGCCTGGCTGGATATTATCCTCGATAAACTGTATGCCGCCGGCATTCATGTCTTTCTGGCCACGCCGAGCGGCGCGCGTCCGGCGTGGATGTCGCAGCGCTATCCGCAGGTTCTGCGGGTGGGGCGCGATCGGGTGCCGGCCCTGCACGGCGGCCGTCACAACCACTGTATGTCGTCACCGGTCTATCGCGAGAAAACCCTGGAAATCAACACCCTGCTGGCAGAACGTTATTCCTCACACCCGGCGGTGCTGGGCTGGCATATTTCCAACGAATATGGCGGTGAATGCCATTGCGATCTCTGCCAGAACCGTTTTCGCGACTGGCTGAAGGCGCGTTACCAGACCCTGGAGAACCTCAACCAGGCCTGGTGGAGCACCTTCTGGAGTCATACCTATACTGACTGGTCGCAGATTGAATCGCCTGCGCCGCAGGGCGAGATGTCGATCCACGGTCTTAATCTTGACTGGCATCGCTTTAATACCGCTCAGGTGACCGATTTCTGCCGCCATGAAATTGCTCCGCTGAAGGCGGCGAATGCCTCCCTGCCGGTGACTACCAACTTTATGGAGTATTTCTACGATTACGACTACTGGCAGCTGGCGGAGGCGCTGGATTTCATCTCCTGGGACAGCTATCCGATGTGGCACCGCGATAAAGACGAAACCGCGCTGGCCTGCTACACCGCGATGTATCACGACATGATGCGCAGCCTGAAGGGCGGCAAACCGTTTGTGCTGATGGAGTCCACCCCGGGCGCCACCAACTGGCAGCCGACCAGCAAACTGAAGAAGCCGGGAATGCATATTCTTTCCTCGCTACAGGCGGTGGCGCATGGCGCCGACTCGGTGCAGTATTTCCAGTGGCGGAAAAGCCGCGGTTCGGTTGAGAAATTTCACGGCGCAGTGGTCGACCACGTTGGACATATTGATACCCGCATTGGCCGCGAAGTCTGCCAGCTCGGCGAGATCCTCAGCAAGCTGCCGGAGGTGAGAGGCTGTCGCACCGAGGCGAAAGTAGCGATTATCTTCGACCAGCAGAACCGCTGGGCGCTGGATGACGCCCAGGGGCCGCGTAATCTTGGGATGGAATATGAGAAGACGGTCAACGAGCACTACCGCCCGTTCTGGGAGCAGGGCATCGCCGTCGATGTGATTGACGCCGATGTCGATTTAACGCCGTATCAGTTAGTGATTGCCCCGATGTTATATATGGTGCGCGACGGCTTTGCCGGTCGGGCGGAGGCGTTTGTCGCCAACGGCGGCCACCTGGTGACCACCTACTGGACCGGTATCGTCAATGAGTCCGATCTCTGCTATCTCGGCGGCTTCCCGGGCCCGCTGCGCAATCTGCTGGGGATCTGGGCGGAAGAGATCGACTGCCTGAATGAAGGCGAGTTTAATCTGGTGCAGGGGCTTGCCGGGAATCAGTGCGGTCTGCAGGGCCCTTATCAGGTGCGCCATCTCTGCGAACTGATCCATATCGAGAGCGCCCAGGCGCTGGCCACCTACCGGGATGATTTTTATGCCGGACGGCCGGCTGTGACGGTGAACGCGTTCGGGAAAGGCAAAGCCTGGCATGTGGCCTCCCGCAACGATTTAGCCTTCCAGCGCGATTTCTTTACCGCCCTGAGCAAGGAGCTGGCCCTGCCGCGGGCGATAGCGACGGAGTTACCACCCGGCGTGGTGGCGACTGCGCGCACCGACGGTGACAACGCATTTATCTTCCTGCAGAACTACAGCGCGCAAAACCATACCCTGACCCTGCCGCAAGGGTATCGGGATTGCCTGACCGACGCGGCGGTATCGGCTCCACTGACCCTGTCGGCATGGGATTGCCGTATTCTCCGTCGTCACGCGTAATTTCTTCTTCTCCACGCCTGCTCTGACGAGCAGGCTTTTTTTTATCTTAAACCTGGAGTTTATTATGGTGAGTTTAAAATCCTTCCTGCACTATTTCTCCCCAGCGCGTCCGGCACAGCCATTAAGCGAGGCGGAAAAACAGCAAATCGAGGCGCTGATTCAGGCCTTTGGTGGCGAAGCGAATATTACGCAAGTGGACGCCTGTATTACCCGTCTGCGGGTTAGCGTTCGCCATCTTGCGGCCGTGGACTCCGAAGCATTACAGCAGCAGGGCGCGCTGGGGGTTATTATTCTTGGTCAACAGGTGCATGCTATTTTCGGTAAACAGTCCGATGCGCTGCGTCAGCTTCTGGATGAACATTTTGCCGCCCGGAAATAAATAAAACGGGATAACCTGAAAACAGGTTATCCCGAAAATAAGACAAAGACAGCAGTGGCAATAAAGTTTACCGGAAGATAATTAACAGTCTTACAGCAGGAGATAAAAATAACGTATGAGTCTTAGCCGTGCGCAATTACCACCAGGCCTCAACCTGCACGCCGAAATTCCAGGTATTATTCGCCGTCTGGTCTTCAAACGGTTTACCATCTTCGGAATCATTCAAATATGAAGCAAAAATGCGTAATTCCGGACGTGACATAAAGTCTGGCCCGTCCGCCAGGCCCAACGCAATGGTGTATTTCTCACCGGCCTGTTTGTAGCTGGTGCCATTGTTGTAGCTGTCTTTCTGATAGAAACCGCCGACTTCGCCAATCAGGCGCACGTATTCGGTGAACTGGTACTGCCCGCGGGCGACCAGCGACAGCATCCGCGTTTTGTCGGTATAGTCGGTAATGTCATCCGCCGAGCCCCAGGTCAGAACGTGGTTGATAGAAAACTTCTCAGTAATCGGGATCAGGCCGGTGTTAATCACGCGATAACCGGTGGCGTCGTTCACGTAGTTCCACATATCGTACCAGCCGCCGCCCTGGGAGACCATGTTCTGCGCCAGGCCTTTGTTGGCGTACTGCAGCACGGTTTTGTTATAGCCGCCCAGCATATCCTGACTGATTTCACCGGTCAGCATGACGCCGTTGTCAGCATCGTACAGTCCGCCGTAGCTATCCTGTTTTTTGGTGGTGTTTGGCATCGCGTAGTCGATACCGAATTCGGTCCACGAGCCCGCCCATGGCTTCCAGCCCGCGTAGCGTAAATCGATATAGTTGATATTGACGTTGCTGTCGCCATCGACGCGATAGTCAACATCGTTGGCATCGCCGCGGATCCAGGCCAGCGAGACGGCGCCCGGGCCGAGGGTGTAGTTTTCCACCCCGGCTCCGGAGCCGGAAATGTTCCAGTATTTGGTATCGATGATATGCAGATCATGGCGCTGGTAGTAACGTTTACCGCCCCAGATCACCGCATTCGGATCGCCAGGGATTAGCCCCTTTATCTGCAGGTTCAACTGACGTAAGCCGAACTGTGCATCATCGTTCAGCGTGGTTTCATTATCGTTAGAGCCGTCGGAGACCATGCTGACCATACTGTCGAGATAGAAGCTGACATCATCTTTCTTATAGACCTCAGAGCCCAGCTCCAGCTCGCCGTAGGTATCCGACTCGTTCCCCAAACGGCCCAGCTTATTTTTTTGCCATTCCGCTTCGCTACCGTCGCCGGAGACCCCAACCCCGGCGCGCATATAGCCATGGAAATCGATCGTTGGGATCGCGGCGGTGGCCGCAAACGCGGAAGGAGCGATTAGCGCAGCGGCTAACGCGACTGAAAGGGCGCGCAGTGTAGTGTTCATCTCTATCCTCTTATTGTTTTGTATTACGTTCACATAACTGGTGTCATAAAATGCCTAAATGTAACTTCAGGCAAATGAGATATGATTATTGTGTGACTAACTGCAAATAATCACGGTGTTTTTTGTTGCGATGGGTGAGATGATTCACAATTCGTTGTATTGTGAACGTAATACTTTTATCGCTATTGTTTTGCAGTGAGAGGTGGCGGTGAGCGTTTTTTCAAATGGCCCCTGTTACAATCATGGGATAACAACATAAGGAACCGGACCATGAAGTCTAAAAGCGCTACTCTGGAAGACGTCGCACGCCATGCGGGCGTCTCTTACCAGACCGTGTCCAGGGTACTCAACAAATCAGCTAATGTATCCGAAGCGACGCGTCGCAAGGTGGAGAAATCGATAGAGGCCTTACGCTATGTGCCAAACCGGCTGGCGCAGCAGCTGGTGGGGAAGGAGAGCCAGACGGTCGGGCTGGTGACTATTTCTCTGGCCTGGCATGCGCCTTCCCAGGTGGCGGCGGCGGTAAAACGCTATGCCAACCTGGAAGGTTACCAGGTTCTGATTTCGATGATCGATGAGAGCGTCAACCAAAGCATCCAGGATTCCATCAATGAGCTGAAATCTCAGCGGGTGGATAAAGTCATTATCAACGTGCCGCTGGAGACCGAACAGGCGCAGAAAATCGCTGCTGACAACGATGATATCGTCTGCCTGTTTCTCGACGTTGATCCCTACAGCTCCGTGTTTAACGTTTCGTTTAACCCGGCGGACGGCACCCGGGCCAGCGTCAAATATCTCTATGAGATGGGGCATCGGGAGATCGCCCTGCTGGCGGGGCCGGACAGCTCAGTCTCGGCCAAACTCCGGTTAAAAAGCTGGCTGGAGACCCTGGATGGTTACGGTCTGAAGCCGGTGACCGTCCTGCACGGCAACTGGGATGCGCAGAGCGGCTACGCCGGCGCGCTGCAGATGCTGCGCGAAACGCCTAATTTCAGCGCTGTGCTGGTGGGTAATGATCAGATGGCGCTGGGGGTGCTCAGCGCCTTCCATCAGCATCAGGTGGCGGTGCCGGGTGAGAAGTCGGTTATTGGCTATGACGATACCTACGAAAGCTCCTTTTTCTATCCGGCGCTGAGTACCGTGTCGCTCGACCTCGACCTGCAGGGGAAAGAGGCGGTGCGGCGGATCCTCGCCAGCACCAGTGGGGCGCCTCATACCTCATCCATTCTGCCGGCGCGCCTGGTGATACGCCATTCCAGCGGCGCCCGAATCGAGCAGGGAAAAGATCTGCAGGCCATTGCAGAACAGCTCCGCGCCATCGCCCACCGTCTGGCACCCTGACGCCAAAGGCGGGGAAACTCGCCTTATCACCTTACTCTTAAATTGAGCAGGGTTGATCTTTGTCACAGCACGGCGTACCCTTAATGTTATGTTATAACGTAATTAAGAGGTCAGCATGAAAGCCCATATCCATCCTCCCTATCGTACGGTGGTGTTTCACGACACCAGCGCGAATGAGTATTTTAAAGTCGGCTCAACTATCCGCACCGATCGCGTGATTGAACTCGATGGCGAAACTTTTCCGTATGTGACGATCGACGTCTCCTCGAAATCGCATCCGTACTACACGGGCAAACAAAAAACCTTCGCCAATGAAGGCAGTGCAGCCCGATTCCGCCAGCGCTTCGGCGGCTTTATTGATGCGAAAAGGAAAGCATGATGCAGGTCGTCAACTCATTACGTAGCGCTAAACAGCGCCACCCGGATTGCCAGCTGGTTAAACGCAAAGGGCGGCTGTACGTTATCTGTAAGAGCAACCCCCGCTTCAAAGCGGTGCAGGGGCGCAAAAAACGCCGTTAACGGAAACTCTCCAGCGAGCGGCGCTGTTGGCCGTCGGCGGTAAAATTGTCGGCGGCCAGCCATTGGCGCATGGCGTTATCCAGCTCCGGCCATTCGCCGTCTATCACCGAAAACCAGTCCGTGTCCCGGTTGTGTCCTTTACTCACCAGCGCCTGGCGAAAACGTCCTTCGTACTGAAACCCCAGCCGCCTTGCCGCCCGGGCTGATGGGATATTAAGACTGTTGCATTTCCATTCATAGCGACGGTAGCCGAGCGTATCAAAGACATACTGCATCAACAGCCAGTGCGCTTCGGTGGCCATGGCCGTTCGGCTCAGTAACGGTGAAAAATGCACATGCCCCACCTCTACCACACCGTGAGCGATATCGATACGCATTAACGCCAGCGAGCCGACCGCTTTCCCTCGCTGCTGGTCAACGACGGCAAAATGAATCGGGTCTGCCAGCGTGGCGACCTGCTCCACCCAGGCACTGAATTCTGCAAGGTTGCTCTCAGGTTCACGCAGCAGCCACGTCCAGCTGCGGGCGTCTGGCGCCAGCTGGTGAGCGGCGAACAGATCGCTGGCATGAGCAAGAGTCAGCGGTTCGAGTCGACAACGGCTGCCCTGTAATACCTGTCGTGTCGGCCTGGGGCGCGGCTGCCAGTCAGGCAGCGCGACGCCGAGCGCCTGGCCAAACTGATTATATTCGCACATTGCGGTTTCCTTATTGGGGATTTACAGGCAGCGTACGCGCTCGCTGGTTCCATAAAAAGTGCCATTAGAGTATGTTTTTATGGGGCCACGAGGAGGCAATATGAATATACCGGACGAGGGGTTTTTTACGCTGTTGACGCAGGGGATGCGGAACCGCACGGTCGAAACCTTACAGCGCGCCCTTTACCACACCTTACGTGACGCTATCCTGCAGGGAATCCTGACGGCCCGCTGCCGTTTACCCGGATCGCGGGTGATGGCCGAACGGCTACACCTGTCGCGGAATACGGTCAATGCCGCACTGGAACAGCTGGCGCTGGAGGGGTACCTGACACGGAGCCGTCAGGGAACGCAGGTGGCACCACTCGCCTCCTGCCGCCAGGAGGCGGGTCAGATGCCGCCCGTCGTGCTGCCTGAGCGGCTGCAAAGGCTGCCAGCCGCGATGCGCCGCGACTCACCGACGCTGGCATTTACGCCAGGCATGCCGGCGGTAAACTATTTCCCGCTGCCGCTGTGGCGGCGACTGATGGATAACGTGCTACGCGAAGATGGTAGCGCGCTGCTGGGTTATGGCGAAGCCGCGGGCGATCCTTTGCTGCGAGAGGCTATCGCTCGTCATCTGGCGCTCTCCCGGGGCATCTGGTGCGATATCCGGCAGATCGTCATCACCGAAGGCGCGCTGGAAGGCGTCAACTTATGCGCCTCGCTACTGACCAACCCGGGCGACAGCGTGTGGCTGGAAGAACCGGGGTACCTGGGGGCGAGGAGTGGCTTTCAGCGGGCGGGACTGCGGGTCAGAGGAATGGCTGTCGACGATGAAGGGATGTGTATTGCCAACGGCGTCGCGGAGCCGCCCCGGCTCATTTTCACCTCTCCTTCACACCAGTATCCCTGTGGGAGCATCATGAGCGCCGGGCGCCGTCTGGCGCTCGTGGAATATGCCCGCCGGCACGGGGCGTGGATTGTGGAGGATGACTACGACAGCGAGTTTCGCCATAGCGGAGAACCGATCCCGGCGATGCTGGGAATGGTGCCTGATGCCCCGGTGGTCTATCTCGGCACCTTCAGCAAAACGCTGTTTCCGGCGTTGCGTATCGGTTTTATGGTTATGCCGCCCGCGCTGGCGGATGCTGCTCAGGACGCCATTGGCGCGCTGCTGCGCGGGGGACACCGTGCTGAACAGCGGGCGCTGGCCAGCTTTATCGAGAAGGGACACTATGCGCGCCATCTGGCAGCGATGCGCCGCCTGTACCGTAAACGTCAGCAACAGCTGCGCGAGGCGCTGGCGCAAGAGATAACCGTGCCGTGCGACGTTCTCGGCGGGGGAGGGGGGATGCACCTGACGGTGGCGATGGAGGGCGTTAATGACCGGACGCTTGCGCAGCAGGCGCGCCAGTTTCAGCTGGCGCCCGCCGCGTTAAGTCATTTCTATCTCGACCCGCAGCGAGCGCGGAGCGGACTGGTGCTTGGGTATGGCAATACCTCTGCTTCTCGCTATCTCCCGGCGCTGCGGACCCTAAATCGCCTTATTGCGCAGCACCGGCGCGCGTGAGGGTAAAGACATCGTAGAAGGAGAGCTCGCCTTTGGTGGCGACCATCTTTTTGAGCTGCGCCTTCTGCTCGCTATCGACGTCTGGCGACTGCAGGATACGGTCGATCAGCTGCCGGGGGACAAAGCGGGTGTTGTACCATTCCCCGTTGTAGCACACGCGAAAGTCGAGGACATCGATATCCTCGTAGCGATAGCGTGGATAGACGTCAAAGAAGAAAAAGGCGTTGAACAGAATGAACAGCACCACCAGCAACCAGACCGAGTCTACCAGCGTTTCAGAGCGCAGCATGACCACCAGCGTCGCCAGAAACGCGGCATACATGGCAACAAACAGTCCCGGATGGTTGCGGATAAAACTGATGCTAAAACGCGGGCGATTATCGCGTTTTTCCTGGACGTTGAGTTCGTCAATGGTGTGAATCAGCAGGCGTTGTATTTCTGTCATCTTGGTCCTCGAATTCTGCAATGAGCCTGCCGCGCCCGGCGGACCAGGCGCGGCAGGCTCAGCCTGAAGGCTATTTTATGTTGCAATATTCTGCGGAGAAAGTAACAGATCAGTTACAGAAAAGCATAACAGTTACGGATTTGTCGGCGGAAGGCGCTTAATGATCTGTGCCGGGTTACCGCCGACGACGGTACAGGCAGGGACGTCTTTGGTGACCACCGCGCCGGACGCAATGACCGCATTATCGCCAATGGTCACGCCGGGATTGATCACTGCCCGACCCCCAATCCACACATTGTGGCCAATAGTTACCGGCTTGCCGTATTCCTGGCCGCTATTACGCGCATCGGCGTCCAGCGGATGAGTGGCGGTATAAATATGGACGCCTGGCGCCAGCATACAGTTATCGCCAATATGGATAGGGCAGACGTCGAGCATCACGCAGTCAAAATTGGCGTAAAAACCGGCGCCGAGAAAAATATTATAACCATAGTCGCAGCGAAAGCTTGGCTCGATATACGCATCGCCGGCGCGAGCGAACAGCTCGGCCAGAATATGCTGACGTTGTTCCTGGTCATCCGGGGCGGAATGATTATAACGGTGCAACAACTGTCTGGCGCGCAGGCGATCGGCGCGAAGCGTTGGGTCGCCAGATAAATAGAGCTCACCGGCGATCATTTTGCGTTTTTCTTCACTCATGGGTCTTCCTTATACCTGACTGTTGATGGCCGTAGCAGTATAAAAAAGAAACCGGTTACAGGGTTGCTGTTGGCTGAATGATGTGATGTCTATCACAAAGATACCCTACGGCGGCTGACCCGTACCGTCCGGCCAGCAGACCACGTAGTACGCGTAAATTAGCGGATAAATTTCCAGACAGAGGTCGGGATTTTATCGTATAGCTTATTCATGGTCAGTTCCGCCAGACGATGGTCGGCAGCTGAGTAAAATACCGCCAGCTCATTATCAGACAGTTCATATTTATTTTTTTCAATGACGCGCTCCAGCGTGTCAATTGTCTGGCAACGACGTAAGCGCATCAAATAGTCTGTTTTAGTTAATGGCTTATCAGACATAATTCCACCTTTTGATTGTAATAATTCTAACACGATAGACTGGCCGGGTTTTCCCGGCTGGCGTTGACAAAGCAACGAAATAGTCGGTTACCGGATTTTTTCCACTTTTGCAAATCCGTAGAGTTAATGCCGTAGTTACTGAACAACGTAAAAGTGTCGTCCAGATATTCGTCAACCTGAGCGATCAGCTTATTATCCTCTGCATACTTAATTTTATAATTAAGAGCGAATGTGGCAATGTGCTCGATCAATTCATTTAACTGGAGATTGACAGCCGACGTCGGGTCGTTGACCCAGCCATGGTTGCTCTCTTCCAGGTTTGCAAGGCAGTCATGATACAGCGTTTCGCAGAGAAAGCGTAGCTGTGCAATATCATGTCTTTTTGGCGAGTATTCGTCCATAACGCATCCCCTTTTGAGTGGTTTAAACGACGACTAGCAAACACCGTTGTGGGATGAACACGACTAACTGACCTGACACTAACTGAGTAATCCTGCTGATTTAACTATAATCCACTCTCCAACAGATTTCATCGTGCTATTACGAAAAATTACAATTATCAGCGAGAAATTATCTTAAAAATAGACGAATTAATTTCGCAGGCGCTGGCCCACAGCCGGAGAAATAGAGAAATCTTATGAATCATTGGTTTAAGGCAGGCAGCTGTCGCGTTCAGAAACCGCCGACCCGTGGATAATGATAGTAGGATTATTCCTGGTAAATGAGTGTTTGCCGATCCCGAGTTGTTGAACAAGCTGCTAAAAATAGCCTGCGCCATATCAATATATATTAAATGCAGAACGAAAAATAAACAATGGCAATATGTGCCTTGCCAGCCAGTGATAAAAAAGGGCCGCGGTAGCGACCCTTTGTTCAGGAGTGAAGATTAATGATGCTCAACCTGATGGCTGTGCTCTATATCTTCCGATTTTTTGCTAAAGCGGCGACGAACCACCACAAAGAACACCGGCACGAAGAAGATCGCCAGGATCGTCGCGGTCACCATCCCGCCCATTACGCCTGTACCGACGGCGTTCTGCGCACCGGAGCCGGCGCCGGAGCTGATAACTAGCGGCATTACCCCGAGGATGAACGCCAGAGATGTCATCAGGATTGGACGTAGACGCATACGTACTGCTTCAAGCGTCGCCTCAATCAGCCCTTTGCCCTCTTTCTCCATCAGGTCTTTGGCGAATTCAACGATCAATATTGCGTTCTTCGCCGACAGGCCGATGGTGGTCAGCAGACCCACCTGGAAGTAAACGTCGTTGGTTAGCCCGCGGAAGGTGGCGGCTAACAGCGCACCGACCACACCCAGGGGGACGACCAGCATAACCGAGAACGGAATCGACCAGCTCTCATACAGCGCCGCCAGACACAGGAAGACGACAATCAGCGAGATGGCATACAGGGCAGGGGCCTGGTTGCCGGACAGTCGCTCCTGATAAGACATCCCGGTCCAGTCGTAGCCGATACCGGAAGGCAGTTTACCCGCCAGCTCTTCCATCAGCGCCATCGCCTCACCGGTACTCTTGCCTGGCGCGGCCTGACCGAGGATTTCCAGTGACGGCAGACCGTTGTAGCGTTCCAGACGCGGCGAACCGTATTCCCAACGCGAGGTCGAGAAAGCAGAGAACGGCACCATCTGACCATCGCTGCCGCGAACATACCACTTGCCGATATCTTCCGGCAGCATACGGTATTTCGCTTCGGACATGATGTACACTTTCTTCACGCGGCCGCGGTCGATAAAGTCGTTGACATAGCTTCCGCCCCAGGCTGCGCCCAGCGTGGTGTTAATGTCGCTGATGGAGACGCCCAGCGCCTGAGCTTTCTCCTGATCGATATCGATTTTAAACTGCGGTGTATCTTCCAGACCGTTAGGGCGCACGCCGGTCAGCACGTCAGGATGCTGCGCCACCATGCCAAACAGTTGGTTACGCGCCTGGGTCAGTTTTTCGTGGCCCAGACCGCCCTGGTCAATCAGCTCGAAGTCAAAGCCGGTCGCGGTACCCAGTTCAACGATAGCCGGCAGGTTAAAGGCGAAGACCATCGCATCTTTAATCTGCGAGAAGTAGCCCATTGCTCTCGCGGTGATCGCTTCAACTTTGTTTTCCTCACCCGGACGCTGGCTCCAGTCTTTCAGCGAAACGAACGCGATACCGGTGTTCTGGCCGCGGCCGGCGAAACCGAAGCCGTTAACCGCAAACACGGATTCCACGTTGTCCTTCTCTTTGGTGAGATAGTAATTCGTCATCTCATCCAGCACTTTCTGCGTACGCTCCTGGGTGGCGCCCGCAGGCAGCTGCGCCATACTCAGGAATACCCCCTGGTCCTCGTCCGGCAGGAACGAGCTCGGCAGACGGACGAACAGCCATGCCATACCCACCACGATAATCAGATACAGCACCAGATAACGACCGGTGCTGCGCAGAATGTTGCCTACGCTGTCGGTGTAATGGTGCGTGCTCTTATCAAACATGCGGTTAAACCAGCCGAAGAAGCCGGTGGTCGCGCCATGGCTGCCTTTCTGAATGGGTTTCAGCATCGTGGCGCACAGCGCCGGCGTCAGGATTAACGCCACCAGTACCGACAGCGCCATCGCGGAAACGATAGTGATGGAGAACTGGCGATAGATGGCCCCGGTTGAGCCGCCGAAGAACGCCATCGGGATAAATACCGCCGACAGCACCATAGCGATACCTACCAGCGCGCCCTGAATCTGTCCCATCGATTTACGCGTCGCTTCTTTCGGCGGCAGACCCTCTTCCGCCATCACGCGCTCGACGTTCTCTACCACCACGATGGCGTCATCCACCAACAGGCCGATGGCGAGCACCATCCCGAACATCGTCAGGGTGTTTATCGAGAAGCCAAACGCCGCCAGCACCGCGAAGGTGCCTAACAGGACCACCGGTACCGCGATGGTGGGGATCAGGGTGGCGCGGAAGTTCTGCAGGAACAGATACATGACCAGGAACACCAGGATGATCGCTTCCACCAGCGTTTTAACCACTTCGTGAATAGAAATTTTCACGAACGGGGTGGTGTCATACGGGTAAACGATCTTCATCCCCGACGGGAAAAACGGCTCCATCTTCGCCAGTTCAGCGCGAATAGCGTTGGCGGTATCCAGCGCGTTCGCGCCGGTAGCCAGTTTAATACCCAGACCGGATGCCGGCTGGCCGTTAAACTTCGCCACTACGTCATAGCTTTCGCCGCCCAGCTCAATTTTGGCGACATCACGCAGACGAACCTGGGAACCGTCCTGGTTCACCTTCAGCAGGATGTTGCCAAACTCTTCCGTATTGGTCAGACGCGTCTGTGCGATGATCGAGGCGTTAAGCTGCTGGCCTTTCACCGGCGGCGTACCGCCTAACTGGCCCGCGGCCACCTGGGCGTTCTGCGCTTTCAGGGCGCTGATCACATCCACCGGCGTAAGCTGGAAGTTGTTCAGTTTGTTTGGATCCATCCAGATACGCATCGCATACTGGGAACCGAATAGCTGAACGTCGCCGACGCCGCTGGTACGGCTAATCGGATCCTTCATGTTGGCCGCCACGTAGTCCGAAATATCGTCCTGGTTCATGGTGCCGTTGGTGTTAATGACGCCGACAACCATCAGGAAGCTGCTGGACGCTTTCTCAACGCTAATCCCTTGCTGCTGTACTTCTTGCGGCAGCAGAGGCGTCGCCAGCGCCAGCTTGTTCTGAACCTGAACCTGGGCGATATCCGGATCGGTACCGGATTCGAAGGTCAGCGTAATGGTTGCCGTACCGGTGGAGTCGCCATTTGAGGACATGTACATCAGGTGATCGATACCGTTCATATTCTGTTCGATAACCTGAGTTACGGTGTTCTGCACCGTTTCGGCGTCAGCACCGGGGTACATGGCGGTAATGGAAATTGCTGGCGGCGCAATCGTCGGATATTGCGCCACCGGCAATTTGAGGATCGATAATCCCCCAGCCAGCATGATGATAATGGCGATCACCCATGCAAATATGGGGCGATCGATAAAGAAATTAGGCATGTCTTAACGGCTCCTGTTTAAGTTAAGACTTGGTTTGTTCTGATGGCGCGTTGCCTGCGGCTTGCTGTTTATCATCAGAAGCTACTTCCTGCGTTTTTACCTGCACACCTGGTTTGATTTTTTGCAGGCCGGTGACGATAACGCGATCGCCGGATTTCAGACCGTCAGTGACCAGCCATTTATCGCCGATCGCCTGAGAAGCAGTGACCTGGCGGACTTCGACTTTATCGCCTTCCCCCACTACCATGACGCTGGCGTCGCCGCGCGGCGTACGGGTAACACCCTGTTGCGGTACCAGCAGGGCGTCAGGGTTAATCCCTTCTTCCAGACGGGCACGGACGAACATCCCCGGTAGCAGGGTGTGATCCGGGTTCGGGAAAATAGCGCGTAGCGTGATTGAGCCGGTGGTCTGATCGACGGTGACATCCGAGAATTCCAGCGTGCCGGACTGCGGATACTTAAGACCGTCATTAGTCACTAGCTCCACTTTCGCTTTGCCGTTTTCCTGTTTCAGGCGGCCGTCGGCTAGCTCCTGCTTCAGGCGCAGGAAATCATTGCTCGACTGGGTGACGTCAACATAGATCGGATCCAGCTGCTGAACGGTTGCCAGGGCGGTCGTTTGACCATTCTGTACCAGCGCCCCTTCGGTCACGGTGGATTTACCAATCCGGCCGCTGATCGGCGAGGTGACTTTGGTGTAGGCCAGATTGATGCGCGCGGTTTCAACGGCCGCTTTCGCCGCGACCACGGCCGCATTGCTCTGCTGCGCCGTCGCAACGGCGGTATCGTAGTCTTGTTGACTAATATATTTGGTGCCCAACAGTTTCTGATAACGCTTGACCGTCAGTTGATCCATGTTTGCCGCCGCCTGGGCTTTTGCCAGGTCGCCTTTGGCGCTGTCATAGCTGGCCTGATAGGTGGCTGGATCGATCTGATACAGGGAGACGCCGGCCTGGATATCGCTACCTTCCACGAAGTTACGTTTTAAAATAATGCCACTGACCTGAGGACGGACTTCCGCAATGCGATAGGCGCTGGTGCGGCCTGGCAGTTCGGTGGTTATTTGTAGAGGTGCGGATTTGAGCGTCACAATACCGACTTCCGGCATGTGCTGGGCTCCCTGTTGAGCCGGTTTATCGTCACATCCTGTTAGCGCTAAGCTGCCTGAGAGCATCAGAACGACCGCCAGAGGCGTTAACCCTCTGTTTTTGTTCATATGTAAACCTCGAGTGTCCAATTTCAAAATGTTCAGTGGCTCAAACAACCACAAACCCACTACAGTCTTTCTATTATGGTCATGCTATGGTACATACATTCACAAATGTATGTAAACGTAACCTCTGTAAAGTCATTAACCTATGGCACGAAAAACCAAACAACAGGCACGTGAAACCCGGCAACTGATTCTGGATGTTGCTCTGCGTCTGTTTTCGCAGCAAGGCGTATCATCTACCTCGTTGGCAACAATTGCAAAAGCTGCGGGTGTAACGAGGGGGGCTATCTACTGGCATTTCAAGAATAAATCAGATTTATTCAACGAAATTTGGGAGCTGTCAGACGCCAGTATTAGCGATCTCGAAATTGAGTATCGGGCAAAATTCCCCAACGATCCACTCTCAGTTATCAGGGAGATTCTAGTCTATGTTCTTGAAGCGACAGTGACAGAAGAACGTCGACGATTAATGATGGAGATTATCTATCATAAGTGTGAGTTCGTCGGTGAAATGACCGTGGTGCAGCAGGCCCAGCGGCAGCTCTCCCTGGCGAGTTATGAGCGTATCGAGCAGACCTTGAAAGAGTGCATCGCGGCGAAGCTGCTGCCCGCCAATTTACTCACCCGGCGGGCGGCCGTGTTAATGCGCAGCTACCTTTCCGGGCTGATGGAAAACTGGCTGTTTGCCCCCGATTCGTTCGACCTGCATGCGGAAGCGCGGGACTACGTCGCTATTCTGCTGGAGATGTATCAATTCTGCCCGACGCTACGCGGCCCGGAGAGCTTGTCAGCTTAAAGGTAGCGCGCGGATGGGCGTGAATTTTTAGCGCCGTCCGCCGCTATTCGCCAGCGCTGAGAAGTGCTATTCTGCGCGCTTGCGACGACCCCCGGTATTCTCCGGCATTTGCATTCATTCATATTAACTATGCTGCACACGATCTCCAGGCAACGCGCCACGTTCATCTTTATTATCACGCTGCTCTGTTTTATTGGCCTTTTCAGCCCAGTCCAGGGCCGCGCCGCGGATCTCCCCGATCGGGCAGAGGTGCAGAGCCAGCTCAATACGTTAAACAAGCAAAAAGAACTGACTCCGCAGGACAAACTGGTCCAGCAGGATCTGACTCAGACGCTGGAAACGCTGGATAAAATCGAGCGTATCAAAAGCGAGACGGCACAGCTGCGACAGCAGGTCGAGCAGGCGCCGGCGAAGCTGCGCCAGGCGGTGGAGAGCCTCAATAACCTGAGCGATGTCCCGAACGACGACGCGACGCGCAAAACGCTAAGTACGCTCTCCCTGCGTCAGCTGGAGTCGCGCGTCACCCAGACGCTGGACGATCTGCAGAATGCGCAAAACGATCTGGCGACCTATAACAGCCAGCTGGTTTCCCTGCAAACGCAGCCGGAACGCGTGCAAAATGCGATGTTCAACGCCTCCCAGCAGCTGCAGCAGATCCGCAATCGTCTGAATGGCACCTCGGTGGGCGACGAGACCCTACGCCCGACCCAGCAGGTGCTGTTGCAGGCTCAACAGGCATTGCTCAACGCGCAGATCGAGCAACAGCGCAAGAGCCTCGAAGGCAACACTATCCTGCAGGATACCCTGCAGAAGCAGCGTGACTACGTCACCGCCTGGAGCAACCGGCTGGAGCATCAGCTACAGCTGCTGCAGGAGGCCGTGAACAGCAAACGGCTGACCCTGACCGAGAAAACCGCCCAGGAGGCGGTTACCCCCGACGAAACGGCGCGTATTCAGGCCAACCCGCTGGTCAAGCAGGAGCTGGATATTAACCATCAGCTCAGCGAGAAGCTGATCCAGGCAACAGAGAACGGTAACCAGCTGGTGCAGCGCAATATCCAGGTCAAAAACTGGCTCGACCGCGCGCTGCAGTCTGAACGGGATATTAAAGAGCAAATTTCAGTTCTGCGGGGGAGCCTGCTGCTGTCGCGTATTCTTTACCAACAGCAACAGACATTACCGTCGGCGGATGAGCTGCAGGATATGACCAACCGCATCGCCGACCTGCGGCTTGAACAGTTTGAGGTGAACCAGCAGCGCGACGCGCTGTTCCAGAGCGATGCCTTTGTCGCCAAACTGGAGGAGGGGCACAGCAGCGAAGTGAACGATGAAGTCCACGCCGCGCTACTGGAAGTGATCGACATGCGTCGCGAACTGCTTGATCAGTTCAACAAACAGTTGGGTAACCAGCTGATGATGGCCATCAACCTGCAGATCAACCAGCAGCAGCTGATGAGCGTCTCGAGCAGTCTGAAGGAAATTCTGACCCAGCAAATTTTCTGGGTGAACAGCAATAAACCGATGGACTGGGAGTGGATTAAGGCCTTCCCGGAGGCGCTGAAAGGTCAGTTTAAGGCGATGAAAATCACCGTGAACTGGGAAAAAGCGTGGCCTGCGGTGTTTGTCGCTTTCCTGGCCGGTTTACCGCTGCTGTTGATTGCCGGCCTCATCCGCTGGCGTCTGCAGTGGCTCAAGGATTATCAGGCAAAGCTTGCTTCCCAGGTGGGACAGCTGCGCAACGATACCCAGCTGCATACGCCGAAGGCGATCCTGATCGATCTGATCCGCGCCTTACCGGTGGTGCTGTTGATTCTGGCTATCGGTCTGATCTTACTCACCATGCAGTTAAATATTAGCGGACTGCTGTGGGCGTACAGTAAAAAGCTGGCTATGTTCTGGCTGGTGTTTGGCCTGTGCTGGAAAGTGCTGGAAAAGAACGGCGTCGCGGTCAACCACTTTAATATGCCGGCGCAGTTGACCAGCCACTGGCGGCGGCAGATTGTTCGCGTCAGCCTGGCGCTGCTGCCGCTGAATTTCTGGTCGGTGATTTCCGAACTGTCGCCGCTGAACCTGATGGACGACGTGCTGGGGCAGTTGGTGATTTTCTTCAACTTACTGCTGATCGCGGTGCTGGTTTGGCCGATGTGCCGGGAAAGCTGGCGCGATAAAGAGTCGCACAGCCTGCGCCTGCTGACGATCACGGTGTTGTCTATCGTTCCGGTGGCCCTGATGGTGCTGACGGCAACCGGCTACTTCTACACGACGCTGCGTCTGGCGGGACGCTGGATCGAGACCGTGTATCTGGTGATGATCTGGAACCTGCTGTACCAGACCGTGCTGCGCGGCCTGAGCGTGGCGGCGCGGCGTATCGCCTGGCGCCGCGCGCTGGCGCGCCGTCAACATCTGGTGAAGGAAGGGGCGGAAGGCGCCGAGCCGCAGGAAGAGCCAACTATCGCTCTCGAGCAGGTCAACCAGCAGACGCTGCGCATCACCATGTTGGTGATGGTCGCGCTGTTCGCAGTGATGTTCTGGGCGATTTGGTCTGATTTGATCACCGTTTTCGCCTACCTCGACAGCATTACCCTCTGGCACTACAACGGTACCGAGGCGGGGGCCAGCGTGGTACGCAGCGTGACGATGGGCAGTTTGTTGTTCGCCATTGTGGCGTCAATGGTCGCCTGGGCGCTGATCCGCAACCTGCCGGGTTTGCTGGAGGTGCTGGTGCTGTCGCGGCTCAACATGCGTCAGGGGACCTCCTACGCCATCACCACCATTCTCAACTATGCGATTATCGCTATCGGGGCGATGACGGTATTCGGGGCGCTGGGTGTCTCCTGGGATAAACTGCAATGGCTGGCGGCCGCGCTGTCGGTTGGTTTAGGTTTTGGTCTGCAGGAGATCTTCGGTAACTTTGTCTCCGGCCTTATCATTCTGTTCGAACGTCCGGTGCGCATTGGGGATACGGTCACTATCGGAACCTTCTCGGGGACGGTAAGCAAAATCCGTATTCGCGCCACCACCATCACCGACTTCGATCGCAAAGAGGTGATTATCCCGAACAAGGCGTTCGTTACCGAGCGCTTGATCAACTGGTCGCTCTCGGACACCGTGACCCGGGTGGTGATCCGCCTCGGCGTCGCCTATGGCTCAGACCTGGATAAGGTGAAAGAGGTGCTGCTGAAGGCCGCGCACGATCATCCGAAAGTGATGCAGGAGCCGGCGCCAGCGGTTTTCTTCACCACCTTCGGGGCCAGTACCCTGGATCATGAACTGCGTCTGTATGTTCGAGAACTGCGCGATCGCAGCTACACGGTGGATGAGCTCAACCGCGCCATCGACCGCCTGTGCCGGGAGAATGACATCAACATTGCCTTTAACCAGCTGGAAGTTCATCTGCGCAATGAAAAAGGCGATGAAGTCACCGAAGTGAAACGGGACGGGAAAGGCGACGATCTGGCGCCCACCACCGCGTCCTGAGCGAAGAGGGGCGGCGCAAAGCCGCCCCTGCTGTATCAGGGCGCCAGCGCGGCGAGTTCTTCATCGCTCAGCCCGGTGAGCTCCTGCACGGTTTGACGTTCGAGGCCGCGCGCCAGCATTCTGGCGGCGATGCTGCGAGTGGCGGCTTCTCGACCTTCCTGCTCACCCTCTTGCTGTCCCTGTTTACGGCCTTTCTCTTCCAGCCATTCGGCAATGGTCATCATCAGCTCCTTATGCCTGGGCGACTGCGCCGCCAGCGTGCGGATCAGCGCCCCCGGATGTTCCGTAGTTCCCGCCTGCAACATATAGCGCAGCAGCGTATTCAGCTGCGCTTCTGTCAGATAGCCTTGCGTCATCAGCGCAATCAGCGGCACCTGCAGCTCGGCCAGATCGCGATGGCGGATATGCTTTTGCAGCAGCTCCAGCATGGCCATCCGCCGATGACGGGCGATCTGATTATCTGGCATTACGGTGAGGTCCACCAGCGGAAAATCATTGCTATAGAGCGCCTTCGCCAGCGCCGGATCGGCGAATAGCTGTTGCCAGTTGCGGGCCCAGGGCCAGGGGCTCACTTTGCCGTGATAAAACAGAATCGGCACCACCAGCGGCAGCGTGTCGTGGCCGGCGTCCAGATGACGCTGCATGGCGGCCAGCGCATAGCGCAGCAGGCGAAACGCCATCAGCTTGTCCGGGGTACTCTGGTGCTCAATCAGCGCGTACACATAGCCCGGTCCATGACGCGTGCGCAGTGAGTAAAGGATATCGGAATAGCTGGCGCGCAGGTCCTCTTCAACAAAGCTACCGGAGACCAGCTGCAGCGAATCCAGTTCGCAGATCGCCAGAAACGGCGCGGGGAGGTACAACTGCAAAAAATCCTTCGCGACCGCCTGATGCATGAGCATCTGGCGAAACACCGCGTCGTGTGGGGTTTGACTGACTTTTTCCATCAATATTGTCTCCAGTGGCGTCATGCGCAGAGGACCAGACTGCCAGCACACTGCCGGAGACAACATCCTACTTCTCTGGGTTTTGCGACCCGCTTTCCGCGTTTTTTAACTTGTTTGCATAATCCCGCCGGACAATTTCCAGCGCGCTCAGCACGGTTTGCGCCGGGATCTGATGCGATTCCAGCAACATGATTAAATCGACGGCCAGTTTGACCTCATCGGATGCATTTTCCAGCGACATCGGGCTCTCCTGTTAGCGCGTCAGCCGCGCCAGTACGTTTTCAATCTTGTCCAGCGCCTGTCGGCAGCGCGCCAACCGGCCGCTATAGGCTTCAACTTCTTTCCCCAGCCGCTGCTGCTCGTCAAGGCTGGTCGCCTGCGCCAGCTGACGCTGGCGTTGGTCGCGCATCGCCAGCAGGCGGCGCTCATACTCCTGATGCTGCAGGCGACGGCGCTGCCAGCGGCTCAACGTTGGCGACGCGTGGTCCCAACTGCGCAAGGACCAGGTGGCGGTTTCACGGCGCAGCGCGGCGATTTGTGCCGCCAGACGCTCGGCAATCCAGACCACCTGCGGCAGCTGCTGGCGCTCGACGGCCTGGCGGAGCTGGTTAAAGTTGTGTTGGGCTTCCGCCAGATAGGCCTGCATCAGCGTGCTGCGGGTGTGGAAGAGCTGGCGGTCAAAGCGCGGGCTGAGGGTCGCGTGCTCCGCCAGCGGCGCCACCAGCGCGGCCAGCTCACTCAGCTGGTCGTTCAGCGTTTGTAAAAGTTGAGCAGTTTTCACCAACCCCCTCCATTTTCCGTCAGCCAACTGTGCTACAGTAGCCTCATCTGTTTGATAACGATTCGCATTATGCCACCTGTTATTTTAACCATTATCGGCTGGCTGGCGGTAGCGCTGGGTACGCTGGGCGTCTTCTTACCGTTGCTGCCGACGACGCCGTTTATTCTGCTCGCCGCCTGGTGCTTTGCCCGCTCATCGCCGCGCTTTCACCAGTGGCTGCTGTATCGCTCCTGGTTTGGCGGCTATCTTCGCCACTGGCAACAGTACCGCGCCATGCCTCGCGGCGCTAAACCGCGCGCCATTGCGATGATCGTGGTGACTTTTGCTATTTCGCTATGGCTGGTTAAGCTTACGTGGGTGCGCATCATGCTGTTGGTCATTCTGGCCTGTCTGCTGATCTTTATGTGGCGCATTCCGGTGGTTGACGCAAAGCAACAAAAGCACTGATGCGCAATAATGCCTGTTGCAATTGTTGCCGACAGCCAGTAAATTCTGGCGTTTTCGAGCGCGGGCAAGCCTGGTCAAAGGTTAAACAAATGTTTCTTTGGCCCCTTTTGCACGCCCGTGGGTAATACCGTTTCAATCAGGCATACACTTATGACCGCAACTGCACAGCAGCTTGAATATCTGAAGAACAGCATCCAGAGTATCGAGGATTATCCAAAACCTGGCATTCTTTTCCGCGATGTCACCAGCTTACTGGAAGACCCGAAGGCCTACGCGCTTAGCATTGAACTGCTGACCGAGCGCTACAAAGACGCGGGTATTACCAAAGTGGTAGGGACTGAGGCGCGTGGCTTCCTGTTCGGCGCCCCGGTCGCGCTGGCGCTGGGCGTGGGCTTTGTTCCGGTACGCAAGCCGCGTAAGTTGCCGCGTGAAACCATCGCCGAGACCTATGAGCTGGAGTATGGCACCGATCAGCTGGAGATCCACGTTGACGCCATTAAACCGGGCGATAAAGTGCTGGTGGTTGACGATCTGCTGGCGACCGGCGGCACTATCGACGCCACGGTCAAACTGATCCGCCGCCTCGGCGGCGAAGTGCACGATGCCGCTTTCATTATCAATCTCTTCGATCTGGGCGGCGAACAGCGCCTGGAGAAGCTGGGGATCCACTGCTACAGTCTGGTGCCGTTCCCGGGCCACTAAGCAAATCCCTCCACATAGCCTCGCCGATCGGGCGGGGCTGTGATAGCATGACCCCTTCGTGATTTCACCTTCCAGCGTTTCAGAGCCAGCCCATGAGTTATCAGGTCTTAGCCCGTAAATGGCGCCCACAAACCTTTGCTGACGTCGTCGGCCAGGAACATGTGCTGACCGCACTGGCGAACGGCTTGTCGTTAGGGCGCATTCATCACGCTTATCTTTTTTCCGGTACCCGCGGGGTCGGGAAGACCTCCATCGCCCGTCTGCTGGCGAAAGGGTTAAACTGTGAAACCGGCATCACCGCCACCCCCTGCGGCGTGTGCGATAACTGCCGGGAAATTGAACAGGGGCGCTTTGTCGATCTGATTGAGATTGACGCCGCCTCGCGAACCAAAGTCGAAGATACCCGCGATCTGCTGGACAACGTCCAGTACGCGCCGGCCCGCGGCCGCTTTAAGGTCTATCTCATCGACGAAGTCCATATGCTGTCGCGTCACAGCTTCAACGCGTTGTTAAAAACGCTGGAGGAGCCGCCGGCGCACGTCAAATTCCTGCTGGCGACGACGGATCCGCAGAAGCTGCCGGTAACGATCTTATCCCGCTGCCTGCAGTTCCACCTGAAGGCGCTGGACGTTGAACAGATCCGCCATCAGCTGGAGCATATTCTTGGCGAAGAGCAGATTGCCTTTGAGCCCCGCGCGCTGCAGCTGTTGTCGCGGGCGGCCGATGGCAGCCTGCGCGATGCCTTAAGCCTGACCGATCAGGCGATTGCCAGTGGGGAAGGGCAGCTGACGGCCGCATCGGTGAGCACCATGCTCGGCACCCTTGATGACGATCAGGCGCTGTCGCTGATTGAAGCGCTGGTTGCTGCCGACGGCGAGCGGGTCATGGCGGGCGTCAATGACGCCGCCGCACGCGGCGTCGAGTGGGAGGCGCTGCTGGTCGAGATGCAGAGCCTGCTGCACCGCATCGCCATGGTTCAGCTGTCGCCTTCGGCGCTGGGCGCCGACATGGCCGCGGTCGAAGTGCGGATGCGCGAACTGGCGCGAACCGTACCGCCCGGCGACGTTCAGCTCTACTACCAAACGCTGCTGATTGGCCGCAAAGAGCTGCCTTACGCCCCGGACCGGCGGATGGGCGTCGAAATGACGCTGCTGCGTGCCCTGGCGTTTCATCCGCGTAAGCCGCTGCCGGAGCCGGAGGTGCAGCCGGCACAGGCCGCCGCGCCCGCGCCGCGTCAGCCGGTTGCCCCCGCCGCGCCGCCGCCACAGTCGCCGCAGAGTTTGCCGCCGACCACCAGCCAGGTGCTGGCGGCCCGCAGCCACCTGCAGCGCAGTCAGGGAGCAACCACCCCAAAAAAGAGTGAACCGGCAGCCGCTTCCCGCGCGCGGCCGGTGAATAACGCTGCGCTGGAGCGGCTGAGTTCGATTACCGAGCGCGTCCAGGCTCGTCCGGCCGCGGCCGCGCTGGAGCAGGCCCCGGCGAAGAAAGAGGCCTATCGCTGGAAGGCGACGACGGTGGTGGAAGAGAGCAAAGTCGAAGTCGCCACGCCCAAAGCGCTGAAAAAGGCGCTGGAGCATGAGAAGACGCCGGAGCTGGCGGCCAAGCTCGCCGAAGAAGCGGTCGAGCGCGACAGCTGGGCGGCGGAAGTGAGCCAGCTGGCGGTACCGAAGCTGGTCGAGCAGGTGGCGCTCAACGCGTGGAAAGAGCAGGAGGGCAGCCGCGTCTGTCTGCATCTGCGTCCCAGCCAGCGCCACCTCAATTCCGCCAGCGCGCAGCAAAAGCTGGCTGAAGCGCTGGGGGTGTTGTACGGTACGCCGGTTGAATTGACCATCGTGGAAGACGATAATCCCGCGATGCGTACGCCGCTGGAGTGGCGGCAGGCTATTTATGAAGAGAAGCTCGCGCAGGCGCGCGAAGCCATTATCGCGGATAATAACATTCAGACCCTGCGTCGTTTCTTCGACGCCGATCTGGATGAAGAGAGTATTCGCCCCATTTGAATGCCAGTCTGACTGGCATTCAGTACCTTTAACGATGACTGAGAGAGAAGCCTATGTTTGGTGGAAAAGGCGGCCTGGGTAACCTGATGAAGCAGGCCCAGCAGATGCAAGAAAAAATGCAGAAGATGCAGGAAGAGATCGCTCAGCTGGAAGTAACCGGCGAATCCGGCGCGGGTCTGGTGAAAGTGACCATTAACGGCGCGCACAACTGCCGCCGTGTGGAGATCGACCCAAGCCTGCTGGAAGACGACAAAGAGATGCTCGAAGATCTGGTGGCTGCCGCGTTCAACGACGCCGCGCGCCGTATCGAAGAGACCCAGAAAGAGAAGATGGCTTCCGTTTCTGCCGGTATGCAACTGCCGCCAGGCTTCAAGATGCCGTTCTGATGCAAACCAGCCCGCTGTTAACTCAGCTTATGGAAGCGCTGCGCTGTCTGCCGGGCGTCGGCCCGAAGTCAGCGCAGCGCATGGCGTTTACCCTGCTGCAGCGCGATCGCAGCGGCGGGATGCGCCTGGCGCAGGCGCTGACGCGTGCGATGTCGGAGATCGGCCACTGCGCCGATTGCCGCACCTTCACCGAGCAGGAGGTGTGCAATATCTGCAGCAACCCGCGTCGCCAGGAAAACGGCCAGATCTGTGTGGTAGAGAGTCCGGCGGACATCTATGCCATTGAGCAGACCGGGCAGTATTCCGGCCGCTACTTCGTGCTGATGGGGCACCTGTCGCCGCTCGACGGCATCGGGCCTGATGACATCGGGCTCGATCGCCTGGAGCAACGGCTGGAGGCGGAGTCGATCACCGAGGTGATCCTCGCCACCAACCCGACCGTTGAGGGCGAGGCGACGGCCAACTACATCGCAGAGCTGTGCGCGCAGTATGGCGTCGACGCCAGCCGAATCGCCCACGGCGTGCCGGTGGGCGGCGAGCTGGAGATGGTCGACGGCACCACGCTGTCCCACTCCCTGGCCGGTCGCCACAAGATTACTTTCTGAACAAATGGAGGCGGCCTTCGCCGCCTCCGCTTGAAAAATTTCCCCGCTGTCCCCATCTCCCACTCAACGGTTTTTTACCCATTTAAAATGGCATTGTTGAGGTTGAATCAGATGAAAGGACAAGAAACTCGTGGTTTTCAGTCAGAAGTAAAACAGCTTCTGCACCTGATGATCCATTCCCTCTATTCCAACAAAGAAATCTTTCTGCGTGAGCTGATTTCCAACGCCTCTGATGCGGCCGATAAGCTGCGTTTCCGCGCGCTGTCGCAGCCGGATTTGTATGAGGGAGACGGCGAGCTGCGCGTGCGGGTTTCGTTTGATAAAGACAACCGCACCCTGACCATCGCCGATAACGGTATCGGTATGAACCGGGAAGAGGTTATCGACCATCTCGGCACCATCGCCAAATCCGGCACCAAAGCGTTCCTCGAATCGATGGGTTCCGACCAGGCGAAGGATAGCCAGCTGATCGGTCAGTTCGGCGTCGGCTTCTATTCGGCCTTCATCGTGGCGGACAAAGTGACCGTGCGTACCCGTGCGGCGGGCGACAAGCCGGAAAACGGCGTGTTCTGGGAGTCCGCCGGCGAAGGCGAATATACCGTAGCTGATATCACCAAAGCCGATCGCGGCACCGAAATCACCCTGCATCTGCGCGAAGGCGAAGATGATTTCCTCAACGACTGGCGCGTGCGCTCTATCATCAGCAAGTATTCCGACCATATCGCGCTGCCGGTTGAGATTGAAAAACGGGAAGAGAAAGACGGCGAAACCGTGATTTCGTGGGAAAAAATCAACAAGGCGCAGGCCCTGTGGACCCGCAGCAAATCCGAAGTTAACGACGACGAATACAAAGAGTTTTATAAGCATATCGCTCACGACTACAGCGACCCGCTGACCTGGAGCCATAACCGCGTGGAAGGTAAGCAGGAGTACACCAGCCTGCTGTATATCCCGTCGCAGGCGCCGTGGGATATGTGGAACCGCGATCATAAACACGGCCTGAAGCTGTACGTCCAGCGTGTGTTCATCATGGACGACGCCGAGCAGTTTATGCCGAACTACCTGCGCTTCGTGCGCGGCCTGATCGATTCCAACGATCTGCCGCTGAACGTCTCCCGTGAAATCCTGCAGGACAGCAGCGTGACCCGCAACCTGCGCACCGCGCTGACCAAACGCGCGCTGCAGATGCTGGATAAGCTGGCGAAAGACGACGCTGAAAAATACCAAACCTTCTGGAAACAGTTCGGCTTGGTGCTGAAAGAGGGCCCGGCGGAAGATCCGAGCAACCAGGAAGCGATCGCCAAACTGCTGCGTTTCGCGACCACCCATACCGACTCCTCCGCGCAGACCGTATCGCTGGAAGAGTATGTCTCACGCATGAAAGAAGGTCAGGAGAAGATCTACTACATCACAGCCGACAGCTATGCGGCGGCGAAGAGCAGCCCGCACCTCGAGCTGCTGCGTAAGAAAGGGATCGAAGTGCTGCTGCTCTCCGATCGCATCGACGAGTGGATGATGAGCTACCTGACCGAGTTCGACGGCAAAGCGTTCCAGTCTGTCGCTAAAGCCGACGAGTCGCTGGACAAGCTGGCGGATGAAGTAGACGAGTCCACCAAAGAAGCCGAAAAAGCGCTGGAGCCGTTCGTTGAGCGGGTGAAAAACCTGCTTGGCGACCGGGTGAAAGAGGTACGTCTGACCCATCGTCTGACCGACACCCCGGCGATTGTCACCACCGACGCCGACGAGATGAGCACTCAGATGGCGAAGCTGTTCGCGGCAGCGGGCCAGGCGGCGCCGGAAGTGAAATACATCTTCGAACTGAACCCGGCGCATCAGCTGGTGAAACGCGCGGCCGATACCCAGGACGACGCGCAGTTCGGCGAATGGGTGGAACTGCTGCTGGATCAGGCGCTGCTGGCCGAGCGCGGCACGCTGGAAGATCCGAACCAGTTTATCCGCCGTATGAACCAGCTGCTGGCTTCCTGACGCGAAGCTGAACGAGTAGCCCGGCCGAGCGACGCGACGCCGGGAACGGGATAAATGCCCCGTCTGAGCGATGTGCTCAGGCGGGGCATTTCACATTGGATTGCATAAAATATCTCACCATTAACCGTTTCAGCCGCACCGCCTTCCTTGAGCCATCGCCGTTCTGGTGGTATGGTTTAGCGTTTTTGAAAAATTGAATCGACTTTTGAGGGGATTTTCGTAATGCGTATTATTCTGCTTGGCGCTCCGGGCGCGGGTAAAGGAACTCAGGCTCAGTTCATCATGGAGAAATACGGTATTCCGCAAATCTCCACCGGCGATATGCTGCGCGCGGCGGTAAAATCCGGCTCTGAGCTCGGTAAGCAAGCGAAAGACATTATGGACGCAGGCAAGCTGGTGACCGATGAGCTGGTCATCGCGCTGGTGAAAGAGCGTATCGCCCAGGAAGATTGCCGTAACGGCTTCCTGCTGGACGGCTTCCCGCGGACCATTCCGCAGGCTGACGCCATGAAAGAGGCGGGCATTACCGTTGATTACGTGCTGGAATTCGACGTGCCGGACGAACTGATCGTCGACCGCATCGTTGGCCGTCGCGTCCACGCGGCATCCGGTCGCGTATACCACATCAAATTCAATCCGCCGAAGGTGGAAGGCAAAGACGACGTGACCGGCGAAGAGCTGACCACCCGTAAAGACGATCAGGAAGAGACCGTGCGTAAGCGTCTGGTAGAATACCATCAGATGACAGCGCCGCTGATCGGCTACTACACCAAAGAAGCGCAGGCGGGCAACACCAAATACGCCAAAGTCGACGGCACCAAAGCGGTAGCTGACGTGCGCGCCGAACTGGAAAAAATCCTCGGCTGATAAAGCCTTTTCTCATCCTGCTGCGGCAGGATGAGAACTCCTCTCACTTCTACCTTTTGCTATGATTGGTTCCGTTTAGCGCCATTTCAGCTACAATTGGCTGCGATTCAAATGGTTAAGAGGCGGTAATGCATCAGACGAAAACAGGTATCTTGCTGGCCAATTTAGGCACTCCCGATGCGCCCACCCCCGGGGCGGTGAAGCGCTATCTGCGACAATTTCTCAGCGACAAACGGGTGGTGGATACGTCTCGTCTGCTATGGTGGCCGCTGCTGCGCGGCGTCATACTGCCGATTCGCTCCCCGCGCGTGGCGAAGCTCTATCAGTCCGTGTGGATGGAAGAGGGATCGCCGCTGATGGTGTATAGTCGTCGCCAGCAGCAGGCGCTGGCTGCCAGGCTGCCGGATACCCCGGTGGCGCTGGGCATGAGCTATGGTTCACCGTCGCTGGCCAGCGCGGTGGATGACTTACTGGCGCAGGGGGTGGAGCACATCGTGGTGCTGCCGCTGTATCCGCAATATTCCTGCTCGACGGTGGCCGCCGTCTGGGACGAACTGGCGCGGATTCTGGCGAAAAAGCGCGCCATTCCGGGTATCTCGTTTATTCGCGACTATGCCGAACATCCGGACTATATCCATGCGCTGGCGGCCAGCGTGCGCGCTTCCTTCGCGGTGCATGGGGAACCGGATCTGCTGCTGCTCTCCTATCATGGGATCCCGCAGCGCTATGCCAACCAGGGCGATGATTATCCTCAGCGCTGTCGCGATACGACGCGGGAACTGGTTTCCGCGCTGGGGCTGCCGCCGGAGCGGGTGATGATGACCTTCCAGTCGCGCTTTGGCCGGGAACCCTGGCTGACGCCGTACACCGATGAAACGCTAAAGATGCTCGGCGAGAAAGGGACGAAGCATATTCAGGTGCTGTGCCCGGGGTTTGCCGCCGACTGTCTCGAAACGCTGGAAGAAATCGCCGTCCAGAACCGGGAAATATTCCTCGAAGCAGGCGGCAAGCAATATGAATATATTCCGGCGCTTAATGCGGACGCAGCGCATATTGAGATGATGGTCAATCTGACGGCGCCTTATCGCTGATCGCGCGCAGGGCGGGGAATATGCTACTATTTCCCGCTTGTTCCCTGTTATTTAAGCGCCACTATGAAATTTCCCGGTAAACGCAAATCTAAACACTATTTTCCCGTTAACGCCCGCGATCCGCTGCTGCAGCAAATTCAGCCGGAGAATGAATCCAGCGTCTCCTGGGTGGTCGGTATCGACCAGACGCTGGTGGATATCGAAGCGAAAGTGGATGAGGCGTTTATCGTGCGCTACGGCCTGAGCGCGGGCCATTCGCTGGTGATTGAAGATGACGTCGCCGAGGCGCTGTACCAGGAGCTGGTGCGCAACAATCTCATTACCCATCAGTTTGCCGGCGGCACCATCGGCAATACCATGCACAACTACTCGGTGCTGGCGGACGATCGCTCGGTGCTGCTTGGCGTGATGTGCAGCAATATCGAAATCGGCGGCTATGCCTATCGTTACCTGTGCAATACCTCCAGCCGCACCGATCTGAACTATCTGCAGGGCGTCGACGGCGCCATTGGCCGCTGCTTTACCCTGATCGGTGACAGCGGCGAGCGCACCTTCGCCATCAGCCCGGGTCACATGAACAAGCTGCGTCCGGAAAGCATTCCGGAAGCGGTGATCGCCGGCGCCTCGGCGCTGGTGCTGACCTCTTACCTGGTCCGCTGCAAGCCGGGCGAGCCGATGCCGGACGCGACGATGAAGGCTATTGAGTATGCCAAAAAGCACGATGTGCCGGTGGTGTTAACCCTCGGAACCAAATACGTGATTGCCGATAACCCGGCGTGGTGGCAGGAGTTCCTGCAGGAGCATGTCTCTATTCTGGCAATGAACGAAGAGGAAGGGGAAGCGCTGACCGGCTTTGCCGATCCGCTGTCAGCGGCGAATAAGGCGCTGGACTGGGTCGACCTGGTGCTGTGCACCGCCGGCCCGGCGGGCCTGTATATGGCGGGCTTCACCGAAGAAGAGGCGAAGCGGAAAACCCAGCATCCGCTGCTGCCGGGGGCGATCCCGGAGTTTAACCAGTTTGAATTCAGCCGCGCGATGCGTCACCAGGATTGCGTTAATCCGCTGCGCATATATTCCCATATCGCTCCCTATATGGGCGGCCCCGAGAAGATCATGAACACCAACGGCGCAGGCGACGGCGCGCTGGCGGCGCTGCTGCATGACATCACCGCCAATAACTACCACCGCAATAACGTCCCCAACTCCAGCAAGCACAAATGCAAATGGCTGACCTACTCCTCGCTGGCGCAGGTGTGTAAATATGCCAACCGCGTGAGCTATCAGGTGCTGAACCAGCACTCGCCGCGTTTAACCCGCGGCCTGCCGGAGCGTGAGGACAGCCTGGAAGAGGCGTACTGGGATCGGTAAGCGCGTCCCTCTCCCGGTGGGGAGAGGGCAGTACATCAGCCGGTGACCACTTCGCCGGCCGGTGGCGTTTCCAGAAGCCGCAGCATGGCGCGGGCAATTTCCCGTTCGCCCATCACCACCTGATTGGCTCCGCGATCGATAATGTAGTCCACTTCGTCATCATAATGGGCGCGGGCGATAATCTCGATATTCGGACATTTTTCCCGTGCGGAAGCGACAATCTCTCCGGCCTCGTAGCCGTTAGGGATTGTCAGCAGCAGCCAGCGGGCGCAATCGAGATGCGCCAGCTCCATGATCTCTTCATTGGCGGCATTGCCGAGCACCGCGCTGATCCCGCGCTCGCGTAGCTCATCCACGCGGGTGCGCGAGGTTTCAACCACCACCAGCGGGATCCCCTGGGCCATCAGCTTCTCGCCCAGCAGGCTGCCGACGCGGCCGAAGCCGACTAACAGCGCGTGGTTGCAGATATCGACCGGCACCTGCTTCTCGTCTTCCAGGACCTCTTCCAGCGTCTGCTCGTCGAGGGTTTCGGTTTTATCGAGATATTTTTCCAGCAGGGTAAACAGCACCGGGTTGAGCATAATTGAGATGATCGCCCCGGCCAGCACCAGATTTTGTCCGGCCTGCGGCAGCAGGTTAAGCGCCATTCCCAGGCCGGCGAGAATAAAGGCAAACTCGCCAATCTGCGCCAGGCTGGCGGCGATGGTCAGCGCGGTGCGCGGCGAGTGACCAAACATCCGCACAAGGAAAAAGGCGGCTGCGGATTTACCAAAGATAATAATCGCCAGCGTCGCCAGCACCGCCAGCGGCTGTTGGACCAGCACCATCGGGTCAAATAGCATGCCGACGGAGACGAAGAACAGCACCGCGAAGGCGTCGCGCAGCGGCAGGGTGTCATGGGCGGCGCGGTGGCTGAGCTCGGATTCGTTAAGCACCATGCCGGCAAAGAAGGCGCCGAGGGCAAAAGAGACATCAAACAGCTCCACGGCGCCGAAGGCGATGCCCAGCGCCAGGGCCAGCACCGACAGAGTGAACAGCTCGCGTGAGCCGGTGGCGGCGCTGCGCGACATGATCCACGGCACCAGCCGGCGGCCGACCAGCATCATAATGGCGATAAAGGCCACCACTTTGCCAATGGTGATCCCGAGGTCGAGGGCCAGGGACGCGAAGCCGACGTTGCCTTTCTCCGCCATACCGGCAATCGCCGGCAGCAGGACCAGCGTCAGGACCATCACCAGGTCTTCCACAATCAGCCAGCCGATGGCGATTTGCCCGCGCTGGCTGTCTATCAGTTGTCGTTCCTCTAGCGCGCGCAGCAGCACTACGGTACTGGCGGTGGAGAGGCACAGGCCAAAGACAATGCCGGTCATCAGCGACCAGCCGAGGGCGGCGGAGAGCGCCATACCCAGCAGCGTCGCCACGGCTATCTGGGCGATAGCCCCGGGGATGGCGATCGATTTTACCGCCATCAGGTCTTTAAGTGAGAAATGCAGCCCGACGCCGAACATCAGCAGAATGACGCCAAGTTCCGCCAGTTCCGGAGCCAGTTTGGTGTCAGCAACAAAGCCAGGGGTGAAAGGTCCGGCCAGCACGCCCGCTAAGAGATATCCCACCAGAGGAGAAATACGTAGCTTATTGGCAATCATGCCGAGAATAAAGGCGAGCACGAGGCCGCCGACAATGGTGGTGATAAGCGGTGTTGCGTGGTGCATTCCGTCTCCTTTCCAGTGGTGTATCGGTCCATTTTGCTACCCTGTCCGGGTAATAGTTTATGACAAAAACGTTCACTTTGTTTATGAATAATTCTTGAGTTGTGCAAAAAAATGCAATTAGCCGATGAAAAGGCACAGAAGGGAAAATGGCGGGGGGAAATCGTGGAACAGGCTGATGACACAAGGGTTAACGGCGGCCAGGGTTGCACTTTGGCCGCCGAATAATCAGGCTTTTTGCCGGTTATCAGGAAGGAATATCGTCAGGAATCCCAGCAGCGGCAGGAAGGCGCAGATTTTATAAACCAGATCAATGCTGGTATGGTCCGCCAGCAGGCCTAACACCGCGGCGCCAAGGCCGCCCATGCCAAAGGCGAAGCCGAAAAACAGGCCAGAAACCATGCCGATGCGTCCCGGCAGCAGTTCCTGCGCATAGACCAGAATAGCGGAAAAGGCCGAGGCGAGGATAAAACCAATGATCACCGTTAAAATCCCCGTCCATTCAAGGCTGGCGTAGGGTAAAACAAGGGTGAAAGGCGCTACGCCGAGGATAGAACCCCAAATCACATACTTACGCCCAATTTTATCGCCAACAGGCCCGCCAATCACCGTCCCGGCAGCCACTGCGAACAGGAAGGCAAACAGATGAAGCTGGGCGTTTTGCACCGTTAAGCCGAATTTATGCATCAGATAAAAGGTGTAATAGCTGCTAATGCTCGCCATATAGAAATATTTCGAGAAAATCAGCATCAGCAGAATGCCTACCGCCAGAATGACCTTCTTGCGCGGCAGCGGATTAACGATGGCCGGTTTCGGTTTGCCCTTATTCATTCGATGCTGCGCGGCATACCAGCGGCTGATTTGCGACAGCACGACAATAGCCAGCAGAGCGGCCAGCACGAACCAGGCGACGTTGCCTTTGCCGTACGGGGCGATGATCACCGCCGCCAGCAATGGGCCAAGCGAGCTGCCGAAGTTGCCGCCCACCTGGAACAGCGACTGGGCCAGGCCGTGACGGCCGCCGGAGGCCATCCGCGCTACGCGGGACGATTCCGGATGGAAAACCGAGGAGCCGGTACCTACCAGCGCGGCGGCCAGCAGCACCATGCCGAAGCTACCGGCCAGCGCGAGGAGAATCAAACCGCAGAGGGTGAAGCACATGCCCACCGGCAGCGACCACGGCATCGAGCGTTTATCGGTGATGTAGCCAATCACCGGCTGGAATAGCGATGAGGTGAGCTGGAAGGTCAGGGTGATCATGCCGATCTGCACGAAGGTAAGGGAGAACTCCGCCTGCAGCAGCGGGTAGATAGCGAGAATAAGCGACTGGATCATATCGTTAAGCAAATGGGACAGGCTGATCGCGCCTAAGATGCCAAACGAGGTGCGTGCTTTTTGCGGCGGCGCAGCGGGGCCGGACAAGGGTTGAGCGGTCTGATTGATTGCCATAGGTTCACGTCACTTTTTTATATAGCTTTCGTCTTTTGTCCGCCATGGCGACTGCCCTGATTTTCCCGGCTACTGCATGGGAAATATGACGAACGGGCTGACGCAATGCCATACAACGCGAAGGCGTATAGAGGATGCAGGTAGAATTATTATCCGACTAACATACCTGCTGATAAGGTTTGAAGGAAGTCGCAATTCTGAAAACATATTTGTCAACGCGACTAACTCGCTATACTTTCGGCACTTGGGATTAAGTCAGGGAGTGAAGCATGCATTATTTCAAACACAGCGTAGCGCTGGCGTTATTCGCCGCCTTATCGCTGGGCAGCCTGTCGGCACAGGCCTATGAGCAGGATAAAACCTATAAAATTACCATCCTGCACACCAACGATCACCACGGCCATTTCTGGCGCAATGACTACGGCGAATATGGCCTGGCGGCGCAGAAAACGCTGGTCGATGGCATCCGTAAAGAGGTGGCGGCGGAAGGGGGAAGCGTCCTGCTGTTATCCGGCGGCGATATTAATACCGGCGTACCGGAGTCTGATTTACAGGATGCAGAGCCCGATTTTCGCGGCATGAACCTGATCGGCTACGACGCGATGGCGGTGGGAAACCATGAATTCGATAATCCGCTGAGCGTACTGCGCCAGCAGGAAAAGTGGGCTAAGTTCCCGTTCCTGTCGGCCAATATTTATCAGAAAAGCACCGGCGAACGGCTGTTCAAACCCTGGGCGTTGTTTAAGCGCGGTGGGCTGAAAATCGCGGTGATTGGCTTAACCACCGACGATACGGCCAAGATTGGCAATCCGGAATATTTCACCGATATTGAATTCCGCAAACCGGCGGAAGAGGCGAAGCTGGTTATCCAGGAGCTGCAGCAGAATGAAAAGCCGGACGTGATCCTGGCCACCACCCATATGGGCCATTACGACAATGGCAACCACGGCTCTAATGCGCCGGGCGATGTTGAAATGGCGCGGAGTTTACCTGCGGGATCGCTGGCGATGATCGTCGGCGGTCACTCGCAGGATCCGGTATGCATGGCGGCGGAAAATAAAAAGCAGGTCGATTATGTGCCAGGCACCCCGTGCGCTCCGGATCGTCAGAACGGCATCTGGATCGTCCAGGCGCATGAGTGGGGCAAATACGTCGGCCGCGCCGATTTTGAGTTCCGCAACGGCGAGATGAAGCTGGTGCACTATCAGCTGATCCCGGTCAACCTGAAGAAAAAAGTGACTTACGATAACGGCCAAAGCGAGCGGGTGCTGTATACGCCGCAGATCGCCGAGAACCCGCAGATGATGTCGCTGCTGACGCCGTTTCAGAACAAAGGCAAGGCGCAGCTGCAGGTCAAAATCGGCAGCGTGAATGGTCATCTGGAGGGCGACCGCAGTAAAGTGCGCTTTGTGCAGACCAATATGGGCCACCTGCTGCTGGCGGCGCAAATGGCGCGCAGCAACGCGGATTTCGCGGTGATGAGCGGCGGCGGGATCCGCGACTCCATTGAGGCGGGGGATATCACCTACAAAGATGTGATGAAGGTCCAGCCGTTCGGCAATGTGCTGACCTATGTCGATATGAACGGCAAGGAGGTAGTGGATTACCTGACCGCCGTCGCGCAGATGAAGCCGGATTCCGGCGCTTATCCGCAGTTTGCCAACGTCAGTTTCGTGGCCAAAGACGGTAAGCTGAACGATCTGAAAATCAAAGGCGAACCGGTGGATCCGGCGAAGACCTATCGGATGGCGACGCTGAGCTTTAACGCCACCGGCGGCGATGGCTATCCGAACATCGCCGATAAACCCGGGTATGTGAATACCGGCTTTATTGATGCCGAAGTGCTGAAAGAGTATATCGAGAAGAACTCGCCGCTGGATGCCGCCGCCTATGAGCCGAAAGGCGAGGTGAGCTGGCAGTAAGCCTGGGCTTCAGGTTGGCTATTTCCCCGGTGGCGCTACGCTTACCGGGGCTACAAGTTGGGTATCCCGGATAAGGCGCGTGCGCCGCTATCCGGGATCGTTTTATCAATCGCGGCGGGCGATATCGGCGAACTTCGCATCGAGAAGCTGCGCCAGATCGCTCGCCGCCAGCTCAATATCCAGCCCGCGTTTGCCGCCGGAAATATAGATGGTGGCAAATTCCTGCGCCGGGGCGTCAATCACCGTCGGCAGGCGCTTCTTCTGCCCCAGCGGACTGATGCCGCCCACCAGATAGCCGGTGATACGCTGCGCCACCATCGGGTCGGCCATGTCGACTTTCTTAGCGCCCAGCGCTTTCGCCACTTTCTTCAAATCCAGCTGCCCGGCGACCGGAGTGACGGCCACCGCCAGATGCTTCATATCGCCGTTCACGGCGACCAGCAAGGTCTTGTAAACCTGGTCGGCATTGAGGCCGAGCTTGCGCACCACTTCATCTCCGAAGTTGGTCTCATTGGGATCGTGATCGTAACTGTGGATCTGAAAGGAAATTTTGTTTTTTTCGAGTAATTTAACGGCGGGAGTCATAGCTATCCTTCTTACCAACCGGTTTTGCGTGACGTCAGAATACGCCCGCAGGTTGTCTAAAAAATAGTACCATCTTGCGCAATAGTGTTGGCAGTGATGGTCACTTTGAGCGACAATCAGACGATCCGGGATGCAAATCCCGGGATAATAATAATGATGAAATTCCTCTTTGACGGGCCAATAGCAATATTGGCCATTTTTTTATGTCAGCATATCCGGCAGATTCCCTTCGCCATACAGGTGCAGCGCGCCGACGGCAACCACGTAGCGCCCCGGCGGCAAGGCCAGCAGCGTCTCGCGCCAGGCGAGGTTGCGCTGGTGCATCAGCACATCATATAAAGACTGGCTAAAGGTCGTCGGCAGCGATACCGCGCCGCGCGACGGCGGTTGCTCCAGCCACCAGCCGATCATGACCTGCAGTAAACGGGCGTTGGTGCGCCAGTGGGTCAGCGTATCCTCCAGCAGCGCCATCCCCCCGTCGGGCAGATCGCGCAGCAGCGCGATTTGGCTGTCGGCGCCTTCCAGCTCCATCACCGCTATGTTGCTCTCGCGGGCGGCCATCAGCAACTGATAATCGATGCCGTAATCTGGTCGCAGCCCCAGCTTCTGCGCCTGGGTGGCCTGCAGGACCATCGCCACCTGCCACAGCGGCTGGCTGTCGAACAGCCCGACCGACAGGCCCAGCTCGCCGGCTCGCGCCTCTAGCTCGCTCAGCTGCGCATCGCTCAGGCGTTCCGCCAGCGGTGGGTAAGTGGGGAGATTGCTAAACGGGGTTTCATTGCCGCTGATATCGGCCTCGACGATTAACGCATCGGCCTGGCGTATTTTTTTCAGAAGCTTCGCCGGCGGCGGCGCCATGTCGCGGGTGCCCATATGGATACTGCCGACGAGGTGCAAATAGCGTTCGCCGGGCAGGACGATATCCATCGCAGGCCAGGAATAAGACGAGCCGACGGCGGCTCGCCACAGCATTTTTATCCGGTTTAACAGGCCCATACGCGCTCCGAAGTGTGAGGACTTCATGCTAGCGCATATGGTGATACACGTCACCCTTCCGGCGGGCTTTTCTTGTCCCGGCAAAAAAACGGGCGCCGAACAACGTCGGCGCCCGTTTCATCTGACGGCGTTTACTCTTTTGGTTTAAAGCGCAGCAGGCGGTTGGCGTTACTCACCACGGTGATCGACGACAGCGCCATCGCCGCGCCGGCGACCACCGGGTTGAGCAGGGTGCCGGTCAGCGGCCAGAGGATCCCGGCGGCAATCGGGATACCCAGCGAGTTGTAGACAAATGCGCCCAGCAGGTTCTGCTTCATATTGCGTAACGTTGCTTTCGAAATCGCCAGCGCATCGGCCACGCCGTGAAGACTATGGCGCATCAGGGTGATCGCCGCGGTTTCAATAGCGACATCGCTGCCGCCGCCCATGGCGATCCCGACATCCGCCTGGGCCAGCGCCGGGGCGTCGTTAATCCCATCGCCAACCATCGCCACTTTGTGCCCCTGGCTCTGCAGACGCTTAATGGCATCGGCTTTACCGTCCGGCAGCACGCCGGCGATCACTTCATCAATGCCGGCTTCTTTGGCGATAGCCTTCGCGGTGGTGGGGTTATCCCCGGTAAGCATCACCAGCCGGTAGCCCTGCCGATGCAAACGCGCCAGGGCGTCGACGCTGTCTTCGCGCAGCGGGTCGCGGATGGCGAACAGCGCGGCGGCCTGACCATCCACCGCCAGCAGCACCGGCGTGGCGCCGCGTGAGGCCTGGGCTGTCATCTCGCTTTCCACCTCAGCGGTATTGATATGCTGCTCGTTGAGCAGCGCCTGGTTACCGAGCAGCAGACGATGACCTTCCGCCTCGCCGCTGACGCCAAGGCCGCGCAGGGTGCGGAAGCCGCTGACTTCCGGCAATGGGCCGTCGGCAGCTTTATCAAGGATCGCTCGCGCCAGCGGATGGCTTGAGCCCTGCTCCAGCGCGGCGGCAAGACGCAGCGCGGTATGCTCATCAACGCCAGCGAAAGTTTTCACCGCCACCACTTGCGGCTTGCCTTCGGTCAGGGTGCCGGTTTTATCGAACACCAGGGTGTCGAGTTCACTGGCGCGCTGCAGCGCATCGGCATCGCGGACCAGCACGCCATACTCCGCCGCCCGGCCAACGCCGGAGATAATCGACATCGGCGTCGCCAGGCCTAAGGCGCACGGACAGGCGATAATCAGTACCGTGGTGGCAATGACCAGGGTATAGACGATCTGCGGCGCCGGGCCGAAGAAGTACCAGATCGCAGCGCTGATCAGCGCAATGACGACCACCGCCGGAACAAATACGGCGGAGATTTTATCCGCCAGCTGGCCGATCTCCGGTTTGCTGCTCTGCGCCTGGCGCACCATGCGGATAATTCTTGCCAGCGTGGTCTGGCTGCCGACGGCGCTGGCGGTAAACAGCACGCTGCCATCCTGCACCACGGTCCCGGCGTGAATAGCGTCGCCATCGCCTTTTTGCTGCGGCACCGGTTCGCCGGTGAGCATCGCTTCATCAAACCAGGCTTCGCCCTGGCTTATCATGCCGTCGACCGGGACGCGGTCGCCGGTAGTCAGGCGCAGGGTCATGCCGGCCTGAACTTCCGCGAGCGGCAGATCTTTCTCGCCCTCGGGCGTGACGACCCGCGCCGAAGGCGGCGTCAGGTCGAGCAGTTTTTCCAGCGCTTTCGAGGAGCGCTGACGCGCTCGGGCCTCCAGCATATGGCCGAGGTTAATCAGGCCGATAATCATCGCGCTGGCTTCGTAATAGAGATGGCGGGCTTCCATCGGGAACCACTGCGGCCACAGGTTGACGCTCATCGAGTACAGCCAGGCGACGCCGGTGCCGAGCGCCACCAGCGTGTCCATGGTGGCGGTGCCGTTTTTCAGGCTTTTCCACGCGCTGCGGTAGAAGTGGCCGCCGGCGAAGACCATGACGGCGAGGGTGACAAGGCCGATAACCAGCCACAGCGAACGGTTGTCGTCGCTGACCATCATGTTATCGCCGATCATGCCCCAGACCATCACCGGCACGCCGACCAGCAGGGCGACAATCGCCTGCCAGCGAAAACGTTTCATCGTCGCGAGGGCGGTTTCCTGCTGGCGTTCGCGGCGTTGCAGATCGTCTTCGATCGCCTCCGCGCCATAGCCGGCTTTCTCCACCGCCTGCACTAATTCTGCGGCGGACGCACTGCCCATCACCAGCGCCGTGCGTTCCGCCAGGTTAACCCGCGCCTGTGAGACGCCCGGCACCGCGGCAAGCGCGTTTTGTACCCGGGAGACGCAGCTGGCGCAGCTCATGCCGTTGATCAGCAGCTGTTGACTGTCATCTTCGTCATGGGCTGCCGGAAGCTCAGGAGTGGCCGCTGTCAGTGCTTCCGACGGGATTGATGATTCTGCCAGCGGTTTAGCCTTTGGGTGGCTGAGCTCCGCGCCGTATCCGGCTTGTTTAACGGTATCAATCAGCGCTTGCGCGCTGGCGCTGCCCGTCACATGGGCTTCAGTGAGGGTGACTTCCGCTTGCTCAACGTCAGGACGCTGCTCCAGACTCTCTTTCACGCGTTTGACGCAGTGGCCGCAGGAGAGACCATCCAGCGTCAGGTCGATAGTGTTAGACATAAATAACTCCTGAATAATTTTCCGGTCAACGATTGACCAGACCCACTCTTTCATCGAGTATTAAGAAGGTTAAACCTTCCAGCAAGGGGAAGGTCAAGGAGAAAAAATGAATATCAGCGATGTGGCGAAAAAAACCGGCTTAACCAGCAAAGCGATTCGTTTTTATGAAGAGAAGGGGCTGGTAACGCCGCCGTTGCGGAGCGAAAACGGCTACCGCACCTATAGTCAGCAGCATCTCGATGAGCTGACGCTGCTGCGCCAGGCGCGGCAGGTGGGGTTTAACCTGGAAGAGTGCCGCGAACTGGTGGCCCTGTTCAACGACCCGTCGCGGCACAGCGCCGATGTGAAAAAACGCACGCTGGAGAAAGTGGCGGATATCGAGAACCATATCCGCGAGCTGCAAAATATGCGCGCGCACCTGCTGGCGCTGGCCGAATCCTGCCCCGGCGACGACAGCGCGGAGTGCCCGATTATCGATAATCTTTCCGGCTGCTGCCATCGCAAGGCGCAGGCTTAACGGACGGCGGGTCTGATTCGTAGCGTAATCCCTTCTACGGCAATCACTTCAACCTTGCTGCCCGCCGCGAAGTCTTCATCGGCAATCACCGGCCAGGAGCTATCGCCCACGCGGACGTGGCCGCGGCCGTTCACCAGCGGGGCATCCAGCGTCAGGCGGCGGCCCACTAGTTGCTGCCCGCGCTGGTTGAGCTGGGCATCGGCCGGGCGCTGCGTTTTGACGCGCTTGCGCAGCCATTTCGACCACAGCCACGCCGCCAGCAGGGTGAGAACGGCAAACAGCGTGCCTTGCCATTCCCAGCTCAGCGGCAGGAGCCAGGTCAGGGCGCCGGTCACCACGCCGGCGACGCCGCTCCACAGCAGGTATCCGCTGCCGCCCAGCATCTCGGCCGCCAGCAGCAGCCCGCCGAGGCTTAGCCAGAACAGATGAGGGTGTGCGAGGATCATGCCGATCATGATTTTTTCCGATCGCCAGCGCCTTCTTTGATCAGCTCGCTGATCCCGGCGATCGATCCCATCAGGCTGCTGGCATCCAGCGGCATCAATACCACTTTGCTGTTGTTAGCGGCGCCAATCTGCTGCAGCGCATCGGTGTATTTCTGCGCCACGAAGTAGTTGATCGCCTGAATATCGCCCGAGGCGATCGCCGAGGAGACCATTTGGGTGGCGCGGGCTTCCGCTTCGGCGGACCGTTCGCGAGCCTCCGCCTGCAGGAACGCGGACTGCCGTTCGCCCTCGGCCTTGAGGATCTGCGACTGCTTTTCCCCTTCCGCTTTCAGAATTTCCGCCTGTCGCACCCCTTCGGCCTCAAGGATGTACGCGCGTTTGGTACGTTCGGCTTTCATCTGGGCGTTCATCGAGGCGATAAGCTCCGCCGGCGGGCGAACGTCGCGAATTTCGACGCGGGTGATTTTCACCCCCCACGGGTTGGTGGCGTCGTCAACGATATGCAGCAGGCGGGTGTTAATGCTGTCGCGCTGGGAGAGCATTTCGTCCAGCTCCATTGAGCCGAGCACGGTACGGATGTTGGTCATCGTCAGGTTGACGATCGCCTGCTCAAGATTGCTGACCTCGTAGGCGGCCTTTGGCGCGTCGATCACCTGAATAAAGCAGACCGCGTCGATGGTGACGTTGGCGTTATCCCGGGAGATAACCTCCTGCGAGGGGATATCGAGCACCTGCTCCATCATGTTCACTTTGCGGCCGATACGGTCCATAAACGGCACGACTAAGCTTAATCCCGGCTGCAGCGTCTGGGTAAAACGCCCGAAGCGCTCCACCGTCCACTGGTAGCCCTGCGGGACAATTTTCACCGCCGCGGCCACAATAACCAGCGCGACGAAAATAAGGATAGGAATAAAAATCAGCATCAAAAACCTCCTGTCTTGTTGCCTGGCGGGGCGCTACAAGGAAATAGCGCATGTTTAAACTGAGTATATCTTTCTCCTCATCCTGGAGAAAGGAAAGTGCGGTAAACTAGCGGTGTTTCAGAAAATAATCAGGGAGACTCATGAAGGAAAATAACGCGCTTTTGCGTCTCGACGGTGTGGGGTTTAAGACCGACGACGCCGTTATTTTACACAATATCAATTTTCAGCTTCGCGCCGGAGAATTCAAGTTGATTACCGGCCCTTCCGGCTGCGGGAAAAGTACCTTGCTGAAGATTATCGCCTCGCTGCTCAGCCCAACCTCCGGGCGCCTGTTCTTCGACGATGCGGATGTCGCGACGCTGTCGCCGGAAAGGTATCGCCAACAGGTCTCTTACTGCGCGCAGACGCCGGCCCTGTTCGGTGATTCGGTTTACGATAATCTGATTTTTCCGTGGCAGATCCGCAATAAACAACCGGATCCGCAGGCGCTGCTGGCCGACCTGCAGCGCTTTGGCCTTGACGAAAATATGCTGGAAAAATCCATTAATGAACTCTCCGGCGGGGAAAAGCAGCGCGTATCGCTGATCCGCAATCTACAATTTCTGCCGCGCGTGCTGCTGCTGGACGAAATTACCAGCGCGCTGGATGAAAGTAATAAACAGAATGTGAATGAAATTATTCATGGCTACGCAACGGAAAAACAGGTCGCTGTTCTGTGGGTCACCCACGATCGCAATGAAATTTCGCATGCCGATGAAGTGATTACGCTGCAACCTGCCGGCGGAAATATGCAGGAGGTACAGCATGAACGGGCATAACATTACGAACGAATCGCTGGCGCTGTCGATGGTGCTGGTGCTGATCGCTATTCTGGTCAGCTATCGGGAAAAGCTGGCGCTGGAAAAAGATATTATCTGGAGTATTTGCCGGGCGATCGTGCAGCTGATAATCGTCGGCTATGTGCTGAAATATATCTTTAACGTCAATCATGCGGTTCTGACGCTGTTGATGGTGCTGTTTATCTGCTTTAACGCGGCGTGGAATGCGAAGAAGCGCAGTAAATATATCGACAAAGCTTTTATCTCGTCGTTTATCGCCATCACTACTGGCGCTGGACTAACGCTGGCGGTACTGGTGTTTTCTGGCTCGATCGCCTTCGTGCCGATGCAGGTGATCCCGATTGCCGGGATGGTGGCCGGGAACGCCATGGTGGCGGTAGGGCTGTGCTACAACAATATGGGCCAGCGCTTCAGCAGCGAGCAGCAGCAGATTCAGGAGAAGCTGAGCCTCGGCGCGACGCCGAAGATGGCCTCAGCGCGGCTGATTCGCGAGAGCATTCGCGCGTCATTGATTCCCACCGTCGATTCGGCGAAAACGGTCGGTCTGGTGAGCTTGCCTGGGATGATGTCGGGGCTGATTTTTGCCGGTATTGACCCGGTGAAGGCGATTAAGTACCAGATCATGGTGACCTTTATGCTGCTGTCGACCGCCAGCCTGTCGACGATTATCGCCGGCTATCTGACCTACCGGAAGTTCTTCAACGCCCGCCATCAGCTGGTGGTGACGCAGCTGAAAAAGCGCCCGTGAACGATCCCGGGTTGCGGCGTTCACGCCTTACCCGGGCTACTTAGGCTACGTTCCGCATAGTTCGCGTAGCCCGGATAAGCGCAGCGCTATCCGGGGAAGGCAACGGATTAGTACAGCAGCGAATAGAGCTGACGACGATATTTGGCGGCCAGCGCATCGCCGGTACCGAGGGCGGCGAGGATCTCCTGCAGCATCTTGCGCGCCTGGCCATCGCCGGCGCCTAAATCTTTCTGCAGATGGCTGAACAGCAGGGCCAGCGCTTCTTCATTACGCCCGACCTGATGCAGCTGCAGCGCCAGCTGGGAGGCCAACTGCGCATCCTCCGGATTCTGTTCCACCTGCTGCTGCAGCTGCTGGATTTCCGGGGTGTCGGCGGCCTGTTTGAGCAACTCAATCTGCGCCACCAGACCCTGATAGTGGGTATCCTGATCCTGCAGAGGAATGGTTTTCAGCACGCTTTCCGCTTCATCGGAACGGTGCAGAGCAATCAGCGTTTCCGCCAGCAGCAGGCCAATCTGGCTTTCCTGATTCGACAGCTGCCAGGCTTCCTTTAGCAGCGGCAGGGCATCGGCGTATTTTTCTTCCTGCATCAGGGCCAGCGCCTGCTGAGCTTTCAGCTCCTCTTCACGGGGCAGGACTTTATCGAGCAGGGCGCGGATCGCTTCTTCCGGCTGCGGGCCTTCAAAACCATCCACCGGCTGGCCGTTCTGGAACAGATAAACCGTAGGGATGGCGCGCAGACCAAACTGTGAGGCGAGCATCTGCTCGGCGTCGCAATCGACCTTCGCCAGCGTGAACTGGCCGTTGTATTGGGCTGCCAGGCGCTCGAGCACCGGGGTCAGCTGTTCGCAGTGCTGACTGCGGGCAGACCAGAAATAAAACAGCACCGGAACGTTCATGGACTGCTGTAGCGTCTGCTGCAGGTTCGCTTCGCTAATGTTGACAATATTCTGTTCGGACATGGGCATTTCTCGTTAGTCGATTTCTGTTTTACATGGGGGCGGCATTCCGCGCTTCAACTCAGCCGTGGATAATTTTGTCCATCGCGCGGGCAGGCAGCAGGCGCTTAAGCAGCGCCACCGCGTGGGTGACCAGGGTGACCGGATAGCGCAGCTTTGGTTTATCGCTGGTAAAAGCATGGCGCACTTTTTCCACCACCGCCTCCGGCCCGAGGGTAAAGCGGGCGGCGATGCCCGGATTTTCTACGGGCTTATCGCTTTGCGTCTGGTTGACGTTATCGGTAAAGCGGGTGCGGATCGGGCCCGGTTCAATCAGGCTGACCTGAATACCGCTGTGGCGCAGCTCCATGCGCAGCGCGTCGGACCATGCCTCGAGGGCATATTTACTGGCGGCATAGGCTCCGCGGCCGGGACTGGCGATAAGCCCCATCACCGAGGAGGTCATCACGATGCGCCCTTCGCCGTGCGGCGTCATCGCCGGCAGCAGCAGCATGGTGAGCTGATGCGCGCCGAAAAAGTTAGCGGAAAATTGCTGTTCCATCTGCTGGCGGCTGATGGTGTTCAGCGGGCCATAGACGCCATACCCGGCGTTATTGAACAGGCCGTAGAGACGATTATCGGTCAGCGCAATCACCTCCGCTGCCGCGCGCTCCACGCTCTGCGGGTCATCCAGATCGAGCAAAATACCGGTTAGCCCCAGCTCCTGCATCCGCGCGACATCCTCTGCTTTGCGGCAGGCCGCCAGCACGCGAAAGCCCTGGCGGGTTAAATCCAGCGCGCTTTCCAGACCAATTCCGCTGGAACAGCCTGTCACTAAAACCGTTTTTTGCATAACTTTACCTGTCAGCGACCCCTGGCGTTCAGGAGTCATGATTAACTAAGGGAGCCAGCCGCTTCGCCATCCAGTCGGCGATAAACGGCTGCGCGTCGCGATTTGGATGAATGCCGTCGTCCTGCATCCATTGCGGCTTGAGATAGACCTCCTCCATAAAAAAGGGCAGGAGAGGAATAGCGAACTCTTTGGCCAGGGCCGGGTAAATCGCGCCGAAGGCTTCATTATAGCGGCGGCCATAGTTCGCCGGCAGGTGAATTTGCATCAGCAGCGGCTCGGCGTTGGCCGCTTTGATATCTTTAATAATGGTGCGCAGCGTCTGCTCGGTCTGCTGCGGCGGAAAACCGCGCAGTCCGTCATTGCCGCCGAGCTCAACCAGCACCCAGCGCGGCTGGTGCTGCTTAAGCAGCGCTGGCAGGCGAGCCAACCCCTGCTGCGAGGTATCGCCGCTGATGCTGGCGTTCACCACCGGCGTTTTCGCCTGCCACTGCTCATTGAGCAGCGCAGGCCAGGCGGCGTTGGCCGCCATCCGATAGCCAGCGCTCAGGCTGTCGCCGAGGATCAGCAGCGTGTCCGCCGCCATCGCGCGGCAGGTAAACAGGAACAACAACAGGAAAGGCACATGCCAGCGGAAAACATACTTGAAGTTCATCATCTTAAGAAGTCCGTCGGTCAGGGGGAGCATCAGCTCTCCATCCTTACCGGAGTTGAGCTGGTTGTCAAACCGCGGCAGACCATCGCCCTGATCGGCGAGTCGGGTTCCGGTAAATCGACCCTGCTGGCGATCCTCGCCGGCCTCGACGATGGCAGCAGCGGGGAAGTATCGATGCTGGGCAAACCGCTGCACCGGATGGATGAAGAGGCGCGGGCGGCGCTGCGGGCGCAGCACGTTGGTTTTGTTTTTCAGTCGTTTATGCTGATCCCGACGCTCAACGCCCTGGAGAACGTCGAGCTGCCGGCGCTGTTGCGCGGCGCCAGCGATAGCCAGAGCCGGGGCGATGCCCGCGCGCTGCTTGAGCAGCTGGGACTTGGCAAACGCCTGCACCACCTGCCGGCGCAGCTCTCCGGCGGCGAACAGCAGAGGGTGGCGCTGGCCCGGGCCTTTAACGGGCGCCCGGCCATTCTGTTCGCCGATGAGCCCACCGGCAACCTCGATCGCCAGACCGGGGACAAAATTGCCGATCTGCTGTTCTCGCTTAATCGCGAACACGGCACCACCCTGATCCTCGTCACTCACGATCCGCTGCTGGCGGCGCGCTGCGATCGCCGTCTGCGCCTGGCGGATGGCCAGCTGCGGGAGGAAGCATGATCGCCCGCTGGTTCTGGCGCGAATGGCGCTCGCCGTCGCTGCTGATCGTCTGGCTGGCGTTAAGCCTCGCCGTGGCCTGCGTGCTGGCCCTGGGGTCGATAAGCGATCGGATGGAGAAAGGCCTTAGCCAGCAAAGCCGTGAGTTTATGGCCGGCGACCGTACGCTGCGTAGTTCGCGCGAGGTGCCCGCCGAGTGGATCGCACAGGCGCGGAAGTCAGGGCTGACCGTCGGCGAGCAGCTGAGCTTTGCCACCATGACGTTCGCCGGGGATACGCCGCAGCTGGCGGACGTTAAGGCGGTGGACGACCGCTATCCGCTGTATGGCACCCTCGAGACGCAGCCGCCGGGGCTGAAGCCGCAGGCGGGGAGCGTGCTGCTGGCGCCAAGGCTGATGGCGCTCCTGAACCTGAAAACCGGCGATACGATTGACGTTGGCGATGCCACGCTGCGCATTGCCGGGGAGGTGATTCAGGAGCCGGATGCAGGGTTTAACCCCTTCCAGATGGCGCCGCGGCTGATGATGAATATGGCCGACGTGGCAAAAACCGGGGCCGTGCAGCCCGGCAGTCGCGTCGCATGGCGCTATAAGTTCGCCGGCGACGCTGAACAGCTGGCCAATTATGAGCAGTGGCTGCTGCCGAAGCTCGGCCCGGAGCATCGCTGGATTGGTCTTGACCAGGACGACAGCGCGCTGGGCAAATCCCTCGAACGCTCGCAGCAATTCCTGTTGTTATCCGCGCTGTTGACGCTGCTGCTGGCCGTCGCCGCAGTGGCGGTAGCGATGAGCCACTACTGCCGCAGCCGCTATGATCTGGTCGCCATACTCAAGACGCTGGGCGCCGGACGGTCGCAGCTGCGCAAGCTTATCGTCGGCCAATGGCTGCTGCTGTTGACGCTGTCGGTGATAACCGGCGGGGTGGCGGGCCTGGCGCTGGAGCGTCTGCTGCTGCTGGTGCTCAAACCGGTGCTGCCCGCCGCGTTACCCGCTGCCAGCGGTTGGCCGTGGCTGTGGGCTATCGGGGCGACAGGCGTCATTTCCCTGCTGGTGGGCCTGCGACCCTATCGACTGCTGCTGGCGACCCTGCCGCTGCGAGTGCTGCGTCAGGATGTGGTGGCTAACGTCTGGCCGTTGAAAATCTGGATCCCGGCGGTTAGCGTCGTGGTGGTGGGCCTGTTGGCCTGGCTGCTGGGCGGCAGCCCGCTGCTGTGGTCGGTGCTGGCCGGGGCGGTGGTGCTGGCGCTGCTGTGCGGCCTGGTGGGCTGGGGATTGCTGTGGCTGCTCAAACGCCTGACGCTCAAAGCCTTGCCGCTGCGTCTGGCGGTGAACCGCCTGCTGCGCCAGCCGTGGTCGACCCTCAGCCAGCTGGCGGCGTTTTCCCTGTCGTTTATGCTGCTGGCGCTCCTGTTGGTGCTGCGCGGCGATCTGCTTGACCGCTGGCAGCAGCAGTTGCCCCCGCAGAGCCCGAACTACTTTCTGATCAATATCGCCCCTGAGCAGATAGTGCCGGTGAAGACCTTCCTCGCCGAACACCAGACGCGGGCGGCGGAATTCTATCCGATCGTCCGGGCCCGTCTGACGCAGATCAACGGTCAGTCTACGGACGGAAACAAAGACGAAGCGCTGAATCGCGAGCTTAATCTCACCTGGAGCGAACAGCGTCCGGATCATAATCCGCTGGTGGCCGGCAGCTGGCCGCCGAAGCCGGGCGAGGTATCGATTGAGGAGGGGCTGGCGCAGCGGCTGGGGATAAAGATCGGCGATACAGTGACCTTTACCGGCGATACCCAGGAGTTCAGCGCGAAGGTCAGCAGCGCGCGCAAAGTAGACTGGGAGAGCTTGCGGCCAAACTTCTTCTTTATTTTCCCCTCCGGGGCGCTGGACGGGCAGCCGCAGAGCTGGCTCACCAGCTTCCGCTGGGATAACGGTCCCGCGATGTTGACCCAGCTGAACCGCGAGTTTCCCACCGTCAGTCTGCTGGATATCGGCGCCATCCTGCGTCAGGTCGGCCAGGTGCTCTCCCAGGTCAGCCGGGCGCTGGAGGTGATGGTAGGCCTGGTGACGGCCTGCGGCGTGCTGCTGTTGCTGGCGCAGGTGCAGGTCGGTATGCGTCAACGCCATCAGGAGCTGGTGGTCTGGCGCACGCTGGGGGCAGGAAAATCGCTGCTGCGCGCTACGCTGTGGGCGGAGTTTGCCCTGCTGGGGCTGGTTTCCGGCCTGGTGGCGGCGATAGGCGCGGAAGTGGCGCTGGCGATGCTGCAGACGAAAGTCTTTGATTTTCCCTGGGCGCCGGACTGGCGCCTGTGGGTGTTGCTGCCGCTGACGGGAGCGGTGTTGTTATCCCTGTGCGGCGGCGGGCTGGGGCTGCGTCTGTTAAAAGGAAAAGCGCTATTCCGCCAGTTTAGCCAGTAAGAATATTGCATTTTGATGATGCGCCGCCTTTTTTGGCGGCGCTTTTATTTTAAACGCACAAATTGATAAATCATTGATTTTTAAGAGCACAAAACATTAAAAACCCAACAACACGCTATGCTGATTCGCGGTTAATATTCAACTGGAAAATATAAGGTGGCTTATTAATCAAGGAAAAACTATGGCACACACAATAAAAGCGCTGGCGATCTCGATCGGCGCAGCATTAGCGTTAACGTCATTGCCTTCCCATGCGGAGATTACGCTGCTGAAACAAGATCCGCAGGCGGGCGATCCGTTAAGCCGACTTAACTTTACCGTCGGCGGCAGTATCCGGCCGCAGTTCAACATGATGACCGGCGATGGCGACAAAGGCTCCTATAAGCGTAACGGTTTTGACGGCGGCACCCGCTTCCGCTTCGCGGCGGATTACTACCTGTTCGATGATATTAGCTGGATCAGCTACTATGAGCTGGGCGTGAACATTCCGGCGCTGTTTGACTGGGATAACCACTACGCGGAAGGCGCGAACAATACCACCCGCCGCATGCTGTATACCGGCCTGAAAAGCGATACCTGGGGTACGTTAACCTACGGGCAGCAGAACAGCATTTACTATGATGTGGTGGGGGTGAAAACCGATATCTGGGACTACGATATGATCGGTCAGGCCCCGGGGAACGGTATTAATGGCGATTACGATGGCTCCTATCGTTCACGTAATATGCTGAAATATAAGAAAACTGTAGGTGATGTCGATCTTTACGGCTCTTATCTGTTCGAAGACAGCGAATACCTGCCGGGTAACGGCCTGCGCTACAAGCGTAAAGGCGGTGGTTCTGTTGGCGCGGACTACCACATCATGAAGGATCTGACCTGGGGTACCGCGTGGAACTACACCCGCGCCGAAATGCGCGACCCGTCAAGCGCCGACAGCAAAACCTATGACCAGAATATCGTCGGTACCGCGCTGAGCTGGACCCCGGATAACTGGACCTTCTCCTTCGGCGGCGGCTGGTATCAGAACTTCCTCACCACCAAGAAAACCGATGTGCATAATTACTTTGCCGGTGACGCCTGGGGGATTGAATATTTTGCGGGCTATAAATTCCCGATCAATCAATACGCTGTTAAATCTATTCAGCCGTACTTTATGGGCGACCGTCTGGAATATGTGAACGGCCGCAACTATCAGCGTATCGATAACGGTCTGGGGATTAGCTTCCAGCTGGATTACGGTTTCCGCGTTGACTACGAACACGTGTTTACCTCCAGCACCGACAACCTTGGCGATATGAACCTGGTCCGTCTGCGCTACGACTTCTAAGCGGTCACAACTCCCCGGTCGCGCGCGCTTACCGTGGCTACAAATCGCGCCGACCGGTAGCCCGGCTAAGGCGTTTACGCCGCAAGCCGGGACAATAGAGCATGCGATTACTTCGCCAGCCAGGCGGCGACCTCCTGCCAGCTGCCGCGAAAGAGAATTTTCCCGGCTTTTTTCCCCAACTGATAGCGATACATCGGGTCGTAGTATTCTTCCAGCAGCGGTACCAGCCAGGCAAAGTGCGCCTCGGTGCTGGCGGTGCGCTGCTGCTGCACCAGCGCCTCATCGAGCCGTTCAGTGAGCTGAGCAAAACGCTGCAGCCCCAGGCGACGGCGGATGGCAAACAGGCCGTGATGCAGATACTCGCCGTATGCCTGCCAGCCTTTCTCTTCGCCATACGCGGCGATAAAGTCGCGATACATGCGATCGAAATACTCTTCGCGCAGCCGTTCGAGGCGAACGTCAAACGGATCTTCCACCACCGCCAGCGGCGACTGCGCCATGCGGAGGCGCAGGCTCTCCGGTAGATGATTGGCGCCGATCATATGGCCTTCATCTTCCAGCACCCAGCGGGTCTGCTGTTCGGCTTTTTTAAGCAGGCTGACCGCCAGGTGGTTTTCAAAGGTGGCCTGCGGATGCTGATCCTGCAGGGTTCGACCGAATGAAGAACCGCGGTGATGAGCAAGCCCTTCCAGGTCGATACCGTCCGGGCGCGAGCAGACCAGCTGAGTTTTACCGTTGCCGGTGCAGCCGCCAATCAGCACGATCGGCCGCTGCACCAGTTCGTCGGTGGCCTGGATCGCCGCCTGGCGTAGCGCTTTATAGCCGCCGACGATCAGGGGGTAATCCACGCCAGCTTCTTTCAGCCACTGCTGGACGATATGCGAGCGCTGGCCGCCGCGGGCGCAGCACAGGTAACCGTGTGGGTAACGGGCGCACGCTTCCAGCCACGCCTGAGTACGGCTGGCGCGCAGGTCACCCTGGACCAGTTTATGGCCGAGCGCCAGCGCCGCTTCCGGCCCCTGACGCTTGTAGCAGGTGCCGACCGCGGCGCGTTCTTCATCATTCATCAGCGGCAGGTTGATCGCCGCCGGCATCGCGCTTTGGCTAAACTCCACCGGGGCGCGTACGTCAATCAGTGGCGTATCGCTGGCGAGAATGGCGCGATAATCCGTCCCATTGGTCATGGGGTATCCTCTGAAGTCAAAACAGAAATGAGCTTTACAGCAAGGGGGGGATTGTACGCGCCTCAAGGTGTGCCGGGGAAGGGGATAGATCAAATCCCCGGCACGAAGGGCTTAGCTGAGCTGCGATTGCGCCCAGAACAGGCCGCTGGTGTACTCCGGCGGCAGCAGCGGCTTGATCGCTTCCAGCGTCGCGCTCAGTCGATCGGTATCGCTGTCGGTGAGGTTCAGGTGGCCGACTTTACGACCCGGGCGTACCTCTTTGTCATACCAGTGCAGGTGCACCAGCGGCAGCTTCAGCCAGTCGTAGTTAAGATCGGTGCCGATCAGGTTGATCATCACCGACGGGCTGTTGACCACCGGCGGCGGCAGCGGCAGGCCGGTAATCGCCCGCAGATGCAGCTCGAACTGGCTGATAGACGCGCCGTTCTGCGTCCAGTGGCCGCTGTTGTGCACCCGCGGCGCCAGCTCGTTAATCAGCAGCCCCTCGGCGGTAACGAAGCACTCCATCGCCATCACGCCGACATAGTTCAGCTCGTTCATGATCGCCGTCAGCATGCTTTCCGCCTGTTCCTGCTGGCGAGCGTTGGCCTGCGGGAAGGCGACGCTGGCGCGCAGAATACCGTCCTGATGCAGGTTACGGGTCAGCGGGTAGAAGACGGTGCTACCGTCATGAGCGCGGGCGCCCACCAGCGATACCTCGCCGGAGAAGTTAATCCCCTGCTCGACGATGCACTCGCCGTAGTTATCGGCCGGTAGCTGATCGATCTCGTTTTCCCGCAGACGCCACTGGCCGCGGCCGTCGTAACCGCCAACGCGACGCTTAACGATCGCCAGTTCGCCAAGGCGGGCAAACACCGCCGGCCACTCGCTTTTATCCGCCAGCAGCTGCCACGGGGCGGTGGCGAGGCCAAGCTTGTCAAACAGCTGCTTTTGCGTCAGGCGGTCGGCGATAATCGGGAAGACATCGCGGTTGACGAACGCCGGGTGGCGGGCCAGCTCGCGGGTGAGGGCGGTTTCCGGCCAGCGTTCAATTTCTGCCGTGATGACGCTCTGCTGGAACGGCACCGCTTCCGGGTCGGCTTCCAGCCCCACCGGCCAGACGGCGATGCCCAGCGGCTCGCCGGCCTGGCGCAGCATACGGCCTAACTGGCCGTTACCGAGCACGCATACCTGTTTCATGCCGCACCCCGCGGATCCGGATTATCCAGCACTTCATCGGTTTGCGCCTGACGCCAGGCGCTCAGGCGCTGGTGCAGTTCTGCATCATGCTGGGCAAGGATCTGCGCGGCGAGCAAGCCGGCGTTCGCAGCGCCAGCTTTGCCGATGGCCAGGGTACCGACCGGAATGCCGCGCGGCATCTGCACAATGGAGTAGAGGCTGTCGACACCGCTTAAGGCTGCGCTCTGAACCGGTACGCCGAGCACCGGCACCAGGGTTTTCGCCGCAATCATGCCCGGCAGATGCGCCGCGCCGCCTGCTCCTGCAATAATCACCTGATAACCGTGGCTTTCGGCGCTTTCAGCAAAGCTGAACAGCTTATCGGGCGTGCGGTGGGCGGAGACCACTTCGACATGGTACGGAACGTTCAGGGCATCAAGGATTTCTGCGGTAAATTGCATGGTAGCCCAGTCGCTTTTGGACCCCATCACGATGGCGATACGCGCCGAATTATTGCGGGAAGACATGCGTCTTAAAACTCCTGTGGGTGTGTTTCACACTGCTTTAGAGGCCACAGAGAATAGCATGAACTGCCAGCAAGGAAAACGGTTGCGTGCGCATGGTTAGCCGTCTTTTGTCTCGCCTGGAGGTGATGGCGTGGGGGCCTGATTGACCTTTATCTCCCTCATGATACAGGTGATAAGCAGCACTACCCCCCACGGGAGCATCAGAGTGCCCATAAGCAGTAAATAGATTTGTACCAGCCGGCTATCGTGAGGGCGGGTGCAGAGCAAATAAATGGCATAAAAATAGATAGCCCACGCCAGCATCGCACACCAGACAAACGTCAGCGTGTTGCCGATAACGACGCCGATTAAGGCGATATAACTTACCCCTAACGGATTGAGGATCGCGATGATCATTCCCCACATCAGCGGCTGACTCCACTTTTTCCTGCTCATGCTCGTTCCTTGAGAGTGACGTTGTGGAAGACTAGCATGCAGGGCGGGGGGAAGCGCGCACCTTCGCCCGGGCAAAAGCCGCTTTCGGAATTGTGCTCGCGCAGGAATTAGAACGGAAAGTGGATTAGTTCGACGTCGTCCGGCGTCACCTTGACCATCGAACCTTCGCTGTGCCAGGCGCCAAGTACCACACGCCATGCGGGTTGGCCGTTGGCCTGCAGTTCATGGACCGCCGGGCGATGGGTATGGCCGTGGATCAGCCACTGCACGTGATGCCGCTCCATTGCGTCAACTACCGCCTGTGGATTCACATCCATAATTTCCATTGATTTACTGCTGTTGGCGGCTTTGCTGTCGGCGCGCATGCGGGCGGCGATGCGACGGCGGATAAACAGCGGCAGGGCCAGGAACAGACGCTGGATCCACGGGGTGTGGACTTTGGCGCGAAACGCCAGATAGCCTTGGTCATCGGTGCACAGCGTGTCGCCATGCATGATCAAGACTTCACGGCCATAGAGGTCCAGTCGCTCTTCTTCGGCGAGCAGGATCATCCCGCTCTGGCGGGCAAAGCGCTGGCCGACGAGAAAATCGCGGTTGCCATGGATGAAGTAGCACGGCACGCCAGCGTCGACGACGGCTTTGATTGCCGAGGCAATTTGTTGGTGCAGCGGGTTAGGATCGTCATCGCCGATCCATGCCTCAAACAGATCGCCAAGGATATACAGAGCGTCCGCCTGGCGGGCTTCTCCCTGTAAAAAACGCAGAAAACCGGCGGTGATCGCCGGTTCTTCTGTTTGCAGGTGCAAATCTGCAATAAAAAGTGTCGCCACGAATTACTCGCTGACGGTGACGCTTTTGATGATCACATCATCTTTCGGCACATCCTGGTGCATGCCGCTGCGGCCGGTGGCAACCGCTTTGATTTTGTCAACCACGTCCATGCCTTCAACCACTTCCGCGAAGACGCAGTAGCCCCAACCCTGCAGGCTTTCGCCGGAGAAGTTCAGGAAGTCGTTGTCAACCACGTTGATAAAGAACTGCGCGGTGGCAGAGTGCGGCGCCTGAGTACGGGCCATCGCCAGCGTGCCGCGGGTGTTTTTCAGACCGTTGTTCGCTTCGTTCTGAATCGGAGATTTGGTCGCTTTTTGTTTCATGCCAGGTTCAAAACCGCCGCCCTGAATCATGAAGCCGTTGATAACACGGTGGAAAATGGTGTTGTCGTAGAAACCTTCGCGGCAGTAGTCCAGGAAGTTTTTAACTGTTTCCGGCGCTTTGTCGTCAAACGTTTTGATTACGATATCGCCATGATTGGTGTGGAAAGTAACCATTTTTGCATCCTGTTCCGATGAGTGTGGTGCCAGCACCCGGTGTCGGGTGAGATATAGGGGGGTGTTATAGCATAACCGCGGGGGTCGATGCACCTTGCAATGTGTGCTGCGTCCGGTCTGAATTATGGGTATTATAGAGACTTCATTACCCACACACGTCTACACGGAATCTTCGATGTTAAAAATTTTTAATACACTGACGCGCCAGAAAGAGGAATTTAAACCTATCCATGCCGGGGAAGTCGGCATGTACGTGTGTGGTATTACCGTTTACGATCTCTGTCATATCGGTCATGGACGTACCTTCGTCTCCTTTGACGTCGTGGCGCGCTATCTGCGTTTTCTTGGCTATAAGCTGAAGTACGTGCGCAATATCACCGATATCGACGACAAAATCATTAAGCGCGCTAATGAAAACGGCGAAAGCTTTGTCGCGCTGGTCGATCGCATGATTGCCGAAATGCACAAAGATTTTGACGCGCTGAATATTCTGCGTCCCGACAGCGAGCCGCGCGCAACGCACCATATTGCGGAGATCATTGAGATCACCGAGCAGCTGATCGCCAAAGGCCATGCTTACGTGGCAGATAACGGTGACGTGATGTTCGACGTGCCGACGGACCCGAACTACGGTTTGCTGTCGCGTCAGGATCTCGATCAACTGCAGGCGGGGGCGCGCGTCGACGTGGTTGACGTCAAGCGTAACCCGATGGACTTCGTCCTGTGGAAAATGTCGAAAGAGGGCGAGCCGAGCTGGCCGTCGCCGTGGGGCGCGGGCCGTCCGGGCTGGCATATCGAGTGCTCGGCGATGAACTGCAAGCAGCTTGGCAACCACTTCGATATTCACGGCGGCGGTTCGGATCTGATGTTCCCTCACCATGAAAACGAAATCGCCCAGTCCACCTGCGCCCACGACGGCGAATACGTCAACTACTGGATGCACTCCGGCATGGTGATGGTTGACCGCGAGAAGATGTCGAAATCGCTGGGTAATTTCTTTACCGTCCGCGACGTGCTGAAGTATTACGATGCGGAGACGATTCGCTACTTCCTGATGTCCGGCCACTATCGCAGCCAGCTGAACTACAGCGAAGAGAACCTAAAGCAGGCGCGTTCGGCGCTGGAGCGTCTGTACACCGCGCTGCGCGGGACGGACAAATCCGTCGATGCGGCGGGTGGTGAAGCCTTCGAAGCACGCTTTATCGAGGCGATGGACGACGACTTCAACACCCCGGAAGCCTACTCGGTGCTGTTCGATATGGCGCGTGAAGTGAACCGTCTGAAAACTGAGGACGCGGCCGCGGCGAACGCCATGGCGGCCCACCTGCGTAAGCTTGCTGCGGTGCTGGGTCTGCTGGAGCAGGAGCCGGAGGCGTTCCTGCAGAGCGGCGCGCAGGTTGACGACGCGGAAGTGGCGGAGATCGAATCGCTCATCCAGCAGCGTCTGGACGCGCGCAAAGCGAAAGACTGGGCGGCGGCGGATGCGGCGCGCGACCGTCTCAACGAGATGGGCATTGTGCTGGAAGATGGCCCGCAGGGCACCACCTGGCGCCGGAAGTAAGCCATAAAAAAACGCCCGCAAAAGCGGGCGTTTTTCTTTTCGTTGTCAGGCCGTGACGGTCACGCTCTGGCCTTCAAAGCTCACCGTCTGACCAGCGACGATTTTGCAGCGTTTGCGGGTTTCCACCGCGCCGTCGACTTTTACCAGCCCGTCGGCGATGGCGATCTTCGCCTGGGCGCCGCTTTCGCTCCAGCCTTCCAGCTTCAGCAGATCGCACAGCTCAACGTGCGGGTGTTTACCTAAGGAAAATGTCGCCATCTCAGGCCTCCTCAACGTCGTGATACTCTTCGCACGCCTGCAGCGTGTTCTGAATCAGGGTAGCGACGGTCATCGGGCCAACGCCGCCGGGAACCGGGGTGATGTAGGACGCGCGTTCGGCGGCATCTTCATACACCACGTCGCCGACCACTTTGCCGCTTTCCAGACGGTTGATGCCGACATCGACCACAATCGCCCCTTCTTTAATCCACTCGCCAGGAATAAAGCCCGGTTTGCCCACCGCGACGATCAGCAGGTCGGCGTTTTCGACATGATGGCGCAGGTTTTTTGTAAAGCGGTGGGTGACGGTGGTGGTGCAGCCGGCCAGCAGCAGCTCCATGCTCATCGGGCGACCGACGATATTGGAGGCGCCAATGACCACCGCATTGAGGCCGTAGGTGTCGATATTGTAGCGTTCCAGCAAGGTCACGATACCGCGCGGAGTGCACGGACGCAGGCGCGGCGCGCGCTGGCACAGGCGGCCAACGTTGTAAGGATGGAAGCCGTCGACGTCTTTATCCGGCGCGATGCGCTCGAGAACTTTGACGTTATCGATCCCTGCCGGCAGGGGCAGCTGAACCAGAATACCGTCGATGGTCTTATCGGCATTCAGAGTGTCGATAAGCTCCAGCAGCTCGGCTTCGCTGGTGGTTTCCGGGAGATCGTAAGAGCGGGAGACGAAGCCCACTTCTTCACATGCTTTGCGCTTGCTGCCGACATAAATCTGCGAGGCCGGGTTGCTGCCGACCAGCACGACGGCCAGCCCAGGGGCGCGTTTTCCGGCCGCAACGCGAGCCTTCACTTTTTCCGCAACCTCAGAGCGTACCTGCTGCGCAATCGTTTTACCGTCAATAATTTTTGCTGCCATCAGAGAGAGGATTCCATCTGTATCTTTACGAAAGGGGGATAAGGATATTTTGTCAGAAGCGGGCCTCGCTGTCAGTCCTCGTTTGCTGTTTTATCTTGTCTGAGGCTAATTTAGCCTGTTATGGCCATAGTAATTGCATGGTTATAGGTGCGTTGCGCCTGGCCACTGAGTCGATTTACGCGCGCATTAGGCCCGGCGGTATGCTTCTTGTACAGTTGGTGGAGGATATTTCGCCAGCGTCGTATAAGCCCCGCAGTTTCCTGGCAAAATGGATTGACTCAACCGACGTGGACCGTATAATTCCACGCGTTTCACTCCGCGAAGCACTCGCTTCTCAGGGCGCCCTTAGCTCAGCTGGATAGAGCAACGGCCTTCTAAGCCGTAGGTCACAGGTTCGAATCCTGTAGGGCGTGCCATTAAGAAACAACAACTTACGCCAGTTTTAAACCAGCCTGATTTCCTCCTTGTGTCGTATTTGTGTCGCTAGCGCCAAAAATGGCGTCAATTTTACGTGCGTGTTCGGTCAGGTGGTTCGGTGCCAGGTGAGCATAACGGCGTACCATCTCGATGCTCTCCCATCCTCCCATTTCCTGCAAAACAGAAAGCGGTACGCCGGACTGAATTAGCCAGCTCGCCCAGGTGTGCCGGAGGTCGTGAAAACGGAAATCCTCGATCCCCGCTTTTTTCAACCCGGCGCGCCAGGCGTTATTATCATCTACCCGCATTTTTCTAACCGCTGGCGTCAGCGTTCCATCAGGGCGATGTTTTGCCGTGGTGTGAACAAACACCCATCGGGAGTGCTTCCCTATCTGATCCCTCAATACCCTGCATGCGGTATCATTCAGAGCTACGCCAATCGCCTTGCCCGCTTTTGCGTTCTCCGGATTTACCCATGCAACCTTTCTCTGCATATCGACCTGTTGCCACTCAAGCCCGATGATGTTTGAGCGGCGCAGGCCGGTTGCCAGTGCAAATATCACCACTGGCTAAATGCTCTCCGGCATGCACTCGATCAGCCGCTCAGCTTCTTCTCTGGTCAGCCACCGTATCCGCTTACTGATCGGCTTGCGGGTTTTGATAACAGGGGCTGTTTTTATCCAGCCCCAGTCATTCGCCGCGGCCCTGAGAAGGGATCGAATGAAGGAAAGGTGTTGCGCCTTCGTCGCCTGCGAAACCTGCCGTGGTTTGTATTCCGGAACAGGATTACCCTTCCTCAGCGCGGCATCACGTTTACTCTCCCACACCTGCAGGTGCTTACGGTTGATCATCCCGTTAACGGCTTCATGAACTTCCTCCGCCGTTATCTTCGAGACATCACGGCCGGAAAAATGCTGCAGCCAAAACTCAATTTTGGTTTTGTCATCATCCAGCGATCGCTTATGGTCTTTCTCCCGCAACCACCGGATACAGCATTCTTCAAAGGTTCTGACGGGCAGGTCACCGATCTGGTCAACCCGCCACGCTTCCGCCTTCAGCTTGTCGTGGAGCTCCTGAGCCTGCTTTTTGTCCCCCGTGCCAAGAGATCGCCTAACTCTTTTTCCTGACGGCGTAAAGAAATGACAGTGCCACACGCCGCCCCTGAGGGTGATTGACATAAAACTTCTCCTTTATGTTCACCCGCGTTCGCGATGACAGGATCGCGCGGGGTTTTCAAATATGCAATACAAGCCGCCTCCGTTGTTCTGTACTTGTTGCCGACCTTGCGGCCGGCGAGCTCCCCAGATTCAATGAGACGATAGATCACCCGCGCCGACACGATGAGCAAATCGGCGGCCTGCTGTGCTGTTATCGGTTTATCAGACGCCATATTTCCTCCCGGTTACGCCGCCCGATGGGCGCGCAGTTTCTTAATGTGTTCGCTCTGCTCCAGCTCTGCCTTTATCTGCTGTGCCTCTTCGTGAGAGAGCGGCTCGAAGTCATTGTTAAAGCGGTCTATGCTTGCGGTGTTGATCCGGCCCTGGCGCCAGTAGCGAACCGTCTTGTCGTCGCTGCTGGCGATAATTACCGGCCATCCGTGGCAATCGGCAAAGAGCTGACCTCTCTGAATTAGTTTGAACATCACCAACCTCTTATTTTTCGCAATTCTTCGAGTTCAGTTTCACGCTCGCGCTTCGCTTTTTGATAAGCCTCGGCGGCCTCTTCCTCTGTAGCAAAATCACCGAGATATTTTGGTTTCCAGTCCGTCGTTATGGCTGCGGTCCATTTTCCCGATGGGCGGCGTGTAACCCCGGGATATTTTGATTTTCCACCTTTATATTTCCTTCGGTTAGCCTGTTGCTCAGCTGGTGTCGCCCAACGACAGTTTCCCGGGGAGTAACCCAGTTCATTATCTATACGATCAAGGGTCGCTCCATCCGGACGATCTCCCATGTCAGCATAAAAGTTAGTGAAATCATGCCATTCCTGACACACATGAATCCCTCTGCCGCCGTAATCTGCATACCGATCATTTTTGGGGTTGTTGCATCGTTGCATCATTGAATCCCAGCTTCGGTACTCGCGAGTTCCAGTCATTCCATGCTTTTTGTTGGCTTTGGATGCAGCCTCTCTCTGGAGGCACCCGCAAGATTTAACGTCGCCAGTTTTTACCCTGCTTAACCTCAATATCTTGGTATTTCCACAATCGCAGAGGAAATGACCTTGCTGAGGCTTTTTATCTTCATGAATTTCACGCAGATACGTGAGGCGCCCATACTTTTTGCCAATCACTAATTCTTTGTTCATATCAGCCCCTGAATCGTTTCGATTTACTTTCTGTGTATTGGGCGCAGTCGATACACTGCGTTACCCCTGGGACATATTTTCTTCTTAATTCCGGGATGGTTAATCTGCAGTCGCGGCAGTGAGTAGCTGAAACTGCGTTATGGTTGATGCGCATGTTCTGGATGGTCATTTCCAGCCGGCGCTCTGCCAGCTCGTTGGCCTGATCGATGATTTCTGCGCTCATGCTGAAACTTCCTTAACGGCCAAAAACGTAGCCATCGCTTTATCAACAATCTTCGCGTTGTGGTATTTGCTGATTGCCCATGTGATGGCGAACAGAATCCATCGGAAATGGCTGGTATACGTTTTAAATGTCAGTCCTTCGCAGACATCCCAAGCGCTCCAGCCAGCTGGCCAATCAGCATCATAAACAGCCTGATAAGCCTCCCATTCATTGTTGAAACCCGCCCGGCACAAGCCGCGAACGATTTCGCGCACCATTGCTTTGTCGCTATCTGGTGTGTCGTCATCGTCGTCCCAGTCTTCATCCTCTTCCGTCTCAGCATCTTCATCGTCCTTCAGGTAATCACTCAGAGACTCTTTCAGGCTTTTGCAGAACGCGTCGTGGTCATACTCTTTCGCCAGCATTTCTCGTGCCGAACATCCCGCGCCAGCCTCCAGCTTTTCAGCCCAGTAATGGGTATTGATTCCACCTTTCCAGGCGCCAAAAAAGTCAAACATGTCCGCGATGCGACTGAATGTCCAGGTTCCCATGTCGCCGGTTACGGTCAAGTAACCAGGCCATGTGATAACGTCGTAGTAGTAGCAAGATGTTCCTGGCTGCTGCATGCGCAGGTGGCGATACAGCCCATCGTCACGGATGATTTCCAGACGGTGAAATGCGGTATCAATCAAAAATCGTGAGTCAATTTCGAAGAAGCTCATAACTCGACTGCCTTACTCAGCTTCTCGCCGAGCGCAAAGATGTAGTCGCGTAATTCTTCCAGTGACTGCGCTTCTGATTGCAGAATTTCACGATGGCAAAGTTCTTTCACCAGGTGCTCAAACTTGCTGTAGTAGCCGAGTCGAGCCAGCATTTCCTGACCGGCGTTCTTACCATCCTTAATGATGCGTTTCTCGTTCAGGATGAGGTCATGCGTTGACCCTGTGACGACGTATTTATCACCGAGTTCGATGTGTAGGTTTTTGCTCATGATTCCACTCCATACCGCCCATTCATGCGGCCAATAACACTGACAAATTTCACCAGGCTGACCCCCATCGGCCGGACCTTCTCGTAGTGCTTGCGAAGGATGGGGGGGGCATACAGCGTTCCACTTCGGTTTAGGCTTTACGCTCATCGCTTTGGTTATCTCTTCTGCGCAGCGACGAGCCTGGGCGCGGAGAGCGTTTTCTTTTTCTTCAGGCGTCATGCCGCCTCCAGAGTGCCGATCCGCTTTAACTCAGCCAGCGATACGGACGTGATGATGTGTCGAGGACTGATGAACGGACGCCAGATAAAAAGGAGCGAGCCTTTGGGGTTGCTCTGGCGCTTTCCTGTAACGGATGCCGGAACAAACTGAACACGGCCGCCGGTTATGAGTCTGAGTTCATCAGCTGATTGCATGGCTGAAATAAACCAGCCAGTAGAGATGTCAGCTGGTAGCAACATCACTACGGCCTGAGACTGCGCCCGGGATTGCTCAGCAGCTTTTTCCACCCATGGCCCAATATAGGAATAGGGTGGGTTGCACCATATCGCCCCGTATGACGTCCATTCGCTGTTCAGCGAGTCATCCAGCTCAGTGAGGTAGTGAGCGCATAGCGCATTACTCTCAGAGGCTGCAGCATCCAGCCAGAAGCCAAACTCGCGGTCGAGCGCGTTGAAAATTTCAATCGGCGTTTGCCAGTAGTCACGTTCATTTTTTGGAGTTTTCGATCCGCCATAATCAGTCATTGCGCACCTCTTTTCGTGTCCAGCTCTTCAGCCAGCCGCTGAACCTTTAACGGGTTTCTTACCACTTCACCAGATGGCATTAGCCAGCCACGATGAAGGACGGAGTACATGCACTTCACTTTTCCTACGGTTATGGCGTCGCGGTAATGTTTCATTTCCACTGCTCCCCGAAGGTGAAACCGATCTCCGACAGCGATTCATCCATCTTGCTGATGAACTCCGGCACCATTTCGTTGAAGTCGGACATGTATTTGTCGTCGCGCTCAACAACGACATGGTGAATGCCTTCTCGCTTCATGCGAGGGTCATAATTCGCGAAATACCAGGCATCCTTCCCAGTTACCCACATGCTGAATTGCACCTGGGCCATGTAGGCGGATTTGATAGCCTCGAAGCCGCCAAGCCGGAATTTCATGAAGTCGCGAGAGGTGAAAGGGCACTTCAGCTCAAGGCCGCGGCCATCACTGCACAGGCCGTCTGGTGAGCAGGCGGTGCGCATACCTTCGTCACGGAAAAGGATCGGCGACTCTGTTACCTTCACGTCGGTGGTGAACTCAAACAGGGTGCGAGCGTCGGCCTCATACTGTTTCCCCCAGGCCAGCGCCTTGGCGTTAACTTCCGGCGCTGAGCCGGTGCAAACCTCTGCGAGCAGCGTGTGGAAATAAGACATTTTCATGTCAGTCCACTTGGTGCCTGATCTCGGCTTCGAAATGACGTTGTGAATTTCCGAGGCAGTGATCACGCCAAGGCGTAAGCGGTGCCAGGATTCGTCTCCCTGTTCAACTCGGGTAACGTCAATGTCAGTGCGTGCAAGGATAATTTCTGGTGTCATGCTGCCACCTGCGCTTTTTTCTGGAGGAAGCTAAAGCCTTTCTGCGCTTCTTCTTCGGTGAGCTGTGATGCCTGGAAAATGTCACGCTTGAAGATGTTGCTGCACAGAGGCAAGAAGTCCTGATCCCAGTCCTTATTCAGGGACGTCAGGAGGTCAGTAATTGCCTGCAGCGTTTCCTCACTGGCCACCAGGGGGAGCGCCTCTGTAGTGCTGCGCGGCGTCACGTCACGCGCATCCACTTCCAGCGTTTTACCTTCCATCTCTTCGGCAGTGGGCTGCTGGCCAATTTCAGGCCACGCCTTACGCAGAGCCTGAGCCTCGGCACACTTCGCCAGCTGGCCATAAGGGCGCTTTTTCCACATTGCGTTTGGCGCAGTAGTGTCGCGGCCGGCGGTGGCATAGTTCTCAACCCAGTATTCTTTCGCGCTGAATTCGACGATCTCCCCGCTCGGCATGCGCTTGCTGACTGTGTACTTGCACCATTGAGGTACGGTCACCTCAATACCGGTAAGCGTCAGAGTGACGTCCGGGCCGAACTCTGGTTCTTTTGCGCCAGCGTAATCACCGGAGCGATCGGCCTGAATCCGATAAAGCCCGATGCCCGGCATAACCACATCGCGCCACTCGCTTTTACCCGACTTCGAGTCCTTAACGCTCATTGGCACCAGATGAACGGGCTTCAGAAGCGGATCGAGGTTTCTGGCCCGGCAGTAGTCCAGCGCCATCATCACTGACTCATCCTTGGCGCCAGGATAAATACTGTTCTTGAGAGCGCTCCAGGTAGCGCAGTCAATGCCTCGCTCAGCAAGAGAGCTGGCTGTAATCACAAGTTCGTTAGCCATTACTATTCCCCAAAGTTAAAACGGGCAGCCGGTGCGGTGATCCCAGTCGTACTCCGCCTGGGCGTAAGCTACTGCCGAGATGAGATCGTTATATGCCTCGCCAGCTGCATCGCTGCGGAGGCCTTCATATGGGCTTTTGTCCATCGGCACAGAGAAGCGGAACATTCCTGACGGCTCTTTTGGCAGGGCGTCGATAATTTCCTGCGCCCGATCGTCAATCCACTTTTGCTTCTCTTCGGTAAGCGACTGTTCAGCCCATTTCCGTTCTTCGATAGCGTCATATGCGCGGTATGCGTTCATAGCTCGCTCCTGAAATTTGGTTGTGAAACGCCCGGCACCGTATTGGCTGCCTGATAGCTCAGTTAAATTCTTCGTTTCGATTACCGGCTGAGACCTTGTCCCAACCCGTTCAGATAAACTTCAACCAGCAAGTCGGTTGTGTAAGTCCGCTCAATCCCGCGATGCAGGTACAGGCGGCCGCGTTTATTTGCTGATGCTGTCCAGGTGCTTTCCCGATGCTTAACGAGCATCCCTGGCAGAACGGCGCCGCGGTTAACGGTCTGCGTCCCGTAGTGATGACTAACCATTGAACACCCCCGTCACGTGCAGAATTTTGATAATCAACGCTGTCCAGATAACGCCGCAGATCAGCAGGCAGTAAATCAGTGAACGAATGCCTTGTTTGCTCATTTGCCACCCCAGCACGGATAGCTAACTGCGATAACAGCAACCAAAAACGGAACGACCTTTAACCAAAAATTACGCCATGCAGGCTTGTCTTCTTCGCGGATCATCTCTTCACCTTTGCCTTATCGCGGCTAACGGGACGTTTTGACTTCACCCCGGCGTTGCCGGTGTTGTTTGGATGAGATGATAATGTACTAATGGTTCATCAATGTAAAGTACCAAAAGTACATTTTTAATTTTGCAATAGTTCATTTCAATGTAAGTCAATGAACTTAAAGTATATTTATTTTACGTTTTGTTTTTGGTAAGAGTTGTTTGGCAGTAGAGCTGGCACTGGATGTGCTGATGCTGAGGGAAGAGTAGGGCAGTAAAAACCCGGCGCGGTGGCCGGGTTTAGATTAGGTTAGTTAGTTCTAGATCAGGGATGGGCAAGTATTTTCTTCGCGAAATTAATAGTTTCATTATGATTATCAGCAGAAGTGTGATTAATCTTCTTCGCGTCCATTGTTCTCTTGATTGTATCAATTACTTTTCGCTGCCCAGAGCTTGGAGAGTCGGGAACCTCAAGAGTGAACAGAATGTCTTCTGTTGCCAGTAAGTTTTCTTCTGCCGCTCGGGTTATCCTCATTACCCATGTGTCACTGTGCTCCATCATTTTTCCTGGCTCGGATTGCGTGAAGGCCAATGGTTTGATTGCACACTGAATTATATTCTGTTTTTTGGCAACTAATGGCATTGTGAATTTTGCATAAAACCCATCAATAGATTCTGGTTTGAAGGCGTTTTTTAACCCATCAATTCGATCGATGCTTCGCTTTATCTCTCTTGCCAAAACATCTTCCCTGCGCTCTTTGGTGTAGTCAGAGTGGTTTACATATCTATTATAAATATGTTCCAGCTCTTCCTTAGGATCAGCGCTAAGCACCACCCTTGTGGAGCTAAACTGGAAAATTGACTCTTTCTTGGAGGTAAAGTACCGAAAAAACTGCGCAAGTTGTTGATGCCCAACAATTTGGCTAGCCTGAGCTTTTGCAAACTGCAACTCTCTCTGGATAGTATCTTTCGCTACAGGGAAAATACAATCGTCATGGAAAAAGCTTCGAACACGAGAGTCGTTGCGCTTAGTTATCTGAAAGTCAAAGAAGTTTTCTTTTGGTGCGCACATGACTACGCCAATGTTTGCGAATTCTTCAGTCTCCGCATAAGGCGCATATCTAACAATGCTATATAGGCATGGTGTGGTCATGCTATCGCACTCCAAAATTCATCACGGTCGCCTTTCTCTAAGGTGCCATTGACGAAAGGTAAAAAATCATCATCAACTACCCAGTCATCTGGTACATCGCCAAAAATCTCCGGGACTTTGCATAAACTATCAACAACTTTTTGGCGGTACTCTACGCGATCAATCAAATCATACTGCCACTTGCGATTACCCGGGCCATAGACATGAACAAGAAAATCATCTGGTTCTGCATTTTGATCAAAGGATAGATTATGGTCAATTAGATAATACTTATCGTTGCCAACATCATAAATGATATTGACGTTGCCGCCTTTATCCGTAAGTGTTCTGTCTGCATTTAATACCCATTTATCAAAAACATAGATTAATTTCTGCTGTTCTATGGGTATGATCGCCTCGTTTCTTGACTGAATAAATGTTAGGGCAACGGCGCCGTCAATGTACTGTGATGCAAACGCATGACCGGTAGAAATTTCACGTTTTAATTCAGGTGTATATTCTATTAGTTCTTCAGGAACAAACACGACTTTAAAGTCTGGTATCGGAAGTCCGATATCACTCGCCAAACAACCAGCAACAAACTCAGCAACAAGATTCTTTGGCGGCATTGAAGGTTTTGATTTCAAAACATACAGTTTCCCATCATCACACTTACAAAGAAACGGCTGAGTCGAACCCTCGTTGATACGGCGAATTATTTCAATGACATGGGGGATTGTACCATCATTATTTTTTTGGAGTTCCATCACCAGTCCTTAAAAGAATAATCACCCAAACACCCCGTTTATGCACCTAACTTAAGCTTTATTGCCCTTCTTGGCTGCAAGCCACCGGGCAACGGTCTTACCCATGCTTCCTGTACGTCCTCGGCATTACCAAAAACACATCGAACTACCGGTCTGGCTTATTCAAAGTCATCCCGCTCATCCTTCCGCTTGAAGAAGATCTTATCCAGCCTGAGCACTATCCCCACCAGTCCGATAATCAGAAAAGTAATGAGTATTGGGATAATCAGATCAGACATGCTTCCTCTGCGTGCTAAGGCTTTACCCATGCTTCCTGTACGTCTGCGGCATGCTGCCGATCACCTTGCCGAACACGAACACCCGATTCATCTCGTCTTTCTCGATCGGGTCCCAGGCTGCATAACTCTTGTTGTCTGAGATAACCAGCAGCTTGTCCTTCATCTTCTGCAGGCGCTTCACGTGAGCAGTGTCGTCGTACAGGAAGGCATATATCCCGTCGCCGTCGAAGCTCTTAACACTGATGTCGACGAACAGCAGATCACCCGGCTCAATCGTGCCGGACATGCTGTCGCCCCGGACGTTGATGATCCGGATGTTTTCAGCCTTGCGCCCATCGAACATGTGGCGCGCTTCCGCTGGCGCATATTCAACCGAGTGGAGAATTTCCACGAATTCCTGATTGATAACGCCTGGTCCAGCGCTAACCGTTATATCCAATAGGTCAATGCGAAAGACATCCTTAAGGGTTGTGGTTGTCTCTGTATTGATTCCGTCCTCATCGACATCACCGAGCAGATACGACGCTGACGTACCAATGTGAGACGCCAGTGCCTTCAGCGTTCCGCGTCTTGGAATCGACTCTCCATTGAACCATTTGCTTACGGCCTTAGGGGTCAACTTCATCCTCTTGGCGATCTCAGCCTGTCGACCATGTGGTATCAATCCAGCTTTATCGCAGGCCAGCGCTAGCCTCTGAGAGAATTCTTTTCGCGCTCTTTCTTCATGAACCATATGTTCAATCATAATATCACTTGCGTGAACTATCAGTTCCGACTTAATATGTACTTACAGTTCATTATTGAGGGTTAAACATGGCACCGAATAGTCTTGGCGAAATCATCAAAAAGATTCGGGTTCCTGTCGTAGCTGAAGCCTGTGGTTGCTCGCCGCGCGCAATTTACAAATGGATTGCTAACGGAAGCCTGCCGAGGACGGATTACACCGACGAAACCAACTACGCAGAAAAAATCGCTCTCGCTTCTGGCGGCCAGTTTACCGCTGCTCAGATCCGGGAAGTCAGCAAGCCTAAAGCCGCCTAACCGGCGGTATTCCAAACAACACCAGAGGAAGTATCACAGATGGAGAGTTCAACGACACGCAACAAAGTGGAGGCTCGCAGGATAGAAAGCTGGTTACACAGCCAGATAGCTGAACTGGGAACCACAAATATCGCCAAAGTGGCCGGAGTGAATAAGTCGACGGTGAGTCGCTGGCGGGAAAGTCTGCTGCCGAACATGTCGCTACTGCTGGCCATCCTGATTTCTAACAGGCCGGGGGAGAAAGGTGACTTTGAAGCATGAGTGGGAACAGAAAGGCGAAAGCCGCAGTGCTCGAACACTAACGGCTTTCAGGTGCAAAAACGAAGAGGTAATTGCGAGGTAATTATGCCTGGTAAATCTGTAAGAGTAAACAATCCGGAGGTAGCACGTGAGCATGTCACTTATGGCGAAAGCAATGGGGGTCAAAGTGGGAAACTCACTGCGTAAGCTCGTTCTTATCAAGCTGGCCGACAACGCCAACGACAAGGGCGAATGCTGGCCTTCGTATCAACACATCGCCGATCAGTGCGAATGCAGCAAATCCGCTGTTCGCAACCATATTGATGCGCTTGAGGATATGGGGCTGCTCAAGCGTGAAAATCGCGTTGGGGTCAACAACGGGAAAGGTAATACATCCAACGTGTATTATCTGAACCTTGATGCTACCCCTATGCCATCAAAAAGCACAGGGGTATGCCATGAAATAGCACCCCCTATGCCATCTGATGGCACACCCCCTATGCCACCAGATGGCACCAGAACCAGTCACTCTTTTGAACCAGTCACTGAACCAGACTCTCTCTCTGCGCGAGGGCAGTTTATCAGCGAGGCTGCAAAGCGACGGATCGGGATTTCACCCAGCGGGGAAATACCTTTCCCTCCTGCTTTCAAGCCATCGGCAGATCACATTGCGATTGCCTCGGAGAAAGGGATCAACATTGAAACCGAGTTGCTGAACTTTCGTGATTATCACCAGGCCCGCGGCACAAAGCTGATCGACTGGAACTCGGCATTCCGGGTATGGCTCAGGAACGCGAGAGTTAATCCGCTTTCCGGGCGCCAGAGAAGCGAACCTGATTCCCCACACTGGAACAGCCCTGAAGGCTGGAAGGACTTCATATGACCGCTCAGCTTATGACCGCGATCAGCAATCGCGATGGTGATGCGCTGGCCAGAATGGCCGCAGGTAGCACGGAGCCGCAGAGGCTTCTCGATTTCGAAGCTGAAAGGCTGGTTGACTCTCTGTTCCGTCAGCTGAAGCAGATCTTCCCGGCGTCAACGCAGACCAATCTGCGCACCGACGCCGAAGAGAAGACAGCGAAGCGCCAGTGGATAGCAGCTTTTGCCGAAAACGGGATCCGCACCCGCGAGCAGTTATCCGCCGGAGTGCGACATGCGAGAGCCAGCGAATCGCCGTTCTGGCCATCGCCGGGCCAGTTCATCAAGTGGTGCAAGGACAGCGGCACCGTGCTGGGAGTGACTCTTGTCGACGTGATGAACGAGTTCCACCGTTACAGCCGTGAAAAAGGGCTGCATACCGGCGGTGCTGAGCGCTTCCCGTGGTCTCACCCTGTCATGTACTGGGTTGTTACCGATACACGGCGAGCAATGTACCAGCGCCAACTCAGCGAGGCAGAAACCGAGAAATATGCCGCTAAAAAGCTGGAAGACTGGGCGCTGAAAGTCGCCGCCGGAGAACAAATACCGTCGCCGGTACTGGCTCTGGAGAACAACCAGGAAGCTATTCCGACAAACCATGTCAGCCGTCAGCAGGGTTTTCACCCTGAAGGCAAAAGCTTCGGATGTATGCCAAGCGCGGCATCGCTCGGTGCGTTAACTCCGGCTCAGTGGCTGCGGGATGAATACCTGCGCGGGAAAGAGAGAGGGCTTATCTGATGAAAAAGAACTCGGGCAAACAAGCCGTAATCAATTACGTCGCGCTGCACCCTGGCTGCAGCTTTCAGGATATCCGCCGCGGTACCGGGCTTGACTCTTCAGTGGTCAATTCCTCCCTGTGGCAGATGCACCGTGACGGCCAGGTTAAGCGAGAAGGTGAGTGCAGGAGCTACCGCCACACCCTTATCGACACAACAGCTGTAACCGAAAGCGATCCATCGGTTCAGTATCGCCAGCGTCCTGGCGGCGTAAACCCAATGACTAACCTGTTTAACCAGTGCCTGGCGGGAGTAAGAAAATGATTTTTCTGAAATTAACACAAAAAATCGTGGTACAGCACCAGGGTGCATACGGTTGGGAACCAGAAACAGTCTACGAGCCTGTGTTTGTTGCCGCAGGTCACATCGTCAGCATGTATTTCGCTGGCCTGACAATCCTGAAAATGACCTCCGGAGAGCGCATTGACGTGAAAGAGACCCCGGAAGAAATCATCGCCATGCTTACCGAAGGAGCCGCCAAATGACTATCACATTACAGGCAGTAAACGAGCTCATTCAGTCGCTGGAGTCTGCTGGCGAGCTGTCGATCAGAGAGCAGAAGTTCCTGAAGCTGGCGAAAGCGTTTAAGCAGCTGGCTGCGGAGAATGTGGCGATGAAGCAGATCATTGACTCCGTAACCAACCTGGATAACGAACCTCAGTACCACGACGAAGGCATGGGGTGCGGACTGGAAGACCGTGGCATTACTGACCGGTACGATGCCTGCCGCTATGGCTGGGATGAAGCTATGGAGCGGATATACGGCGAAGTGATCCCATGTGCCGATGAGCTTGATTTTTCCGCCACCGATGCCTACCTGGCCGGGATTAAGGCTGATGGGGTAGAAGAGTTTGCAGCGATGACAGAAAAAGTTGGTGATGAAGAGGAGTTTTACGATCACGGGGAGTCTTCTGAGACGCTGAAATACACGGCTAAGCAAGCAAGATTATTCGCCCAGCAGCTGCGCGAGGGGGCCGACAAATGATTACCGGGACTGCGAACTATGACGATGTTCCTGATGTTCTCTGCGCCTTGTGCGGCGGTTATTACAAAGCCGACGATCCGGAAAGTCACGAATGTGAGGATGCAGCATGACTGATATCACCGAACTGGCGCAGAGGTTAAAACTTGAGGTCCATCGCGCGGTAAGCAATTTCAACCCTCAGATGAATATTAAAACCAGAGACCTAAAGGAGCTGGTAGAGGCGCTGGAGAAGGCGCAGCAGCGCATCGACTCCCAGCGCGAATACTATGAGGGCGTTATTGCAGATGGTGGTAAGCGCATCGCCGAGCTGGAGTCCCGCACCGTGAAGCTGCCAGACTTACGGCAGATTGCATCTGGGGACAGATATGTCTGGTCTGATGGTGTTTATAACTACAGCCAGGACGTAAAGGTAGCGCTGGCCGCCGCTGGCATCAAGGTGGAGGCTGAGTGATGGCACTGACACACGATGAGCTTTGCCAGATAGCCTATCAATTCCTCAAACGGAACGGCTTCAAAGTCTGCTTTCACGATCGCTTTGTCGCTGTCACCAGTACCGGTGAGCAGCCAGACGCGATGGGGTTCAGGAATTTCGCATCCTGCCTGATAGAGGCGAAGTGCTCCCGTGCAGACCTGCTTGCAGACAGGAAGAAGCGCTTCCGTCAGCGCCCGGAGCTTGGCATGGGTGACTGGCGATTCTTTATCAGCGAGCCTGGGATAATTACTGTCGAAGACCTTCCGCCAGGCTGGGGTCTGCTGCACGTAGTAAACGGGAAAGTGCGCAAAATTCACGGGTGGCCGCAGGGTAATTGCTGCTGGGGTAATCCAGAGGATAAGCCCTTCGCGGGCAACAAGCAGGTCGAATGCGATTACATGCTGTCAGCACTGCGTCGGATGGAGCTGAGAGGTCATCTAAACGAAATTTATGACGGCGTGATAGTTAACATGGCAGCAGAAGGAGCCAACCAATGACCAAATCAACCATAACCAGAGAGCGCGTCCAGTGGCTTCACGATGCTGCAACCGAGTTCGCTTCTACCAAACTGAAAATGACTATGAAGCCTGATGAGGTACTGGCGCTGACTAGAGCTCTATTGGCCGCAATGGACAGCGAGCCAGATTGCAAGGAAAGAAAACTTTTCTGTTCAACCGATACGACCAGAATGAGAAAGACAATCTCTGTCTCTGCTTTTACCGATGTTGCGCCGCTCTATCGCCACGCGCAGCCAGCGCCGGTAGTGCCAGCCGTATCGGATGATATCGGTGAAATCCGCGTCGGTCGCCTCCCTACAATGAATCAGGATGATTACCCTGGCCTGGGTGATTGGTGGGTTCAACTTCGCATTGGCGAGGATTCTGACGAAGTATGGGCGCGTGTGTATGGTGCTACGCCACAGGAGGCGAACAACCGGGCTGATGCATTAGCCTGCCGCGCCGCCATGCTTAGCGGAGGTAAGTCATGATCAACCGCAACAAACTGGAGCACATTCTCGAATACGCCAAACAGCAGAGGTACATCGGCCAGTCCTGCAAGGTTCCGCCAGAAGATATGGTCGAAATCATGGAACGATTGCTCAGCGCTTGCAACTCTCCGGCAATTCCGGATGGTTGGACATGCAACGACAAAGCAAACGCAGCGCTGATGATGCTTGATCGGATTGAAACGGTAGACCCTGTTGATGATGACCGTATCGACGGCATTAAGCGCATTGTTCGTGAGCTCGCAGCCGCCCCGCATGATACCCCCGCTCTGAACTCGGTGCAGAACGTCGTTACCGTGCCGGGTAAATGGATTCCGGTAAGCGAGCAGATGCCGGAGGATGAGCAGGAGGTGCTCACCATAAACAAAATGGGCCATCGCTTTGTATCATTCTTCGATAAGCACTCAGGGCTGTTTTTCGACAGGCTTGATGCGCCAGCAGCATGCTGCATAGAGCGCGTGCTGGTAACTCACTGGATGCCGCTGCCAGCCGCCCCTCAGGAGGTGAATCGTGAATAAGGTCGAACTGCTTGAGAAGATATCGGCGCTCGCTACTGAATGCCACACACTGGCTTGTGAGCTTGATATTGGTGATGAGCGAACCGAAATGTTCGAAATCTACAGCGTGCTACACAACCTCGGTCGCCGCGGGTACGCCTGCCAGGTAGGGCGGAGAATGAATCCATTGCTCGCATCCTGCGATGACGACGAGGATGAGGAAGATGACGACGACTGATGCCTAAACCCACCGCAGTAAGCAAATCCGCGACATTATAAAGTATTCTGGTAGGGTATACTCTTCCAAGGAGGGTACCCTATGAAAAAATCAGATGTTTTTTCCACTATCAGAAAGACGGTCGATTGCGCCCCAAAAGGAGACAGAACAGTTACTGTTCAGCTTCAGATTATCAAATATTACCATCACCTTACTGGCGTAACTCCTAAAGAATTTGTTGAAGAAATTGGACTTAAAAGTTCATTGGTTACACTCTTTACTGATTCTATGAAGCTTGCCAGGAAACTGTCTGAGGTGGGATTTGATAAGGAAAAAATTTAATGTCACAGTGGAACATTGCAGCCAAATCGAAAGATGAGCAGGACAAGGTCAACGTCGACCTCGCTGCCTCCGGCGTTGCCTATAAAGAGCGCCTGAACATGCCAGTAGTCGCTGAAGTGGTAGCCAGAGAGCAGCCCGAGCATTTACGCGAGTATTTCATGGAGCGCGTCCGCTATTACCGCGAGCAGAGCGTCCACCTGCCCCGCGCATCCGATCCGCGCTATCTTGAAATGGCAGAGCAGAACGCCAAGAAATAGCCACTTTCTCGTATATGCTCATTTTGCATTTATCCCCGGGAAGGGCGATAATTACTTAGTCAGTCTGGACAACTGACAACTTTACCCCGGCGCCAAGTGGGGACACATGGCGCAAACACTGCAATTTGAGAAGAGTTATCAAAACGTACTGATTCCCGCAGAGCCGGGAACCAGCGAATACCTGCAACTTATCCCCGTAGGACAACTGCTTTGCGGTGAGTTCCGCAAGCCCCGGAATTACGCATTCCACAAGAAGTTCTTCAAGCTTCTGACTCTCGGGTATCACTACTGGACCCCTTCCGGTGGTCTCATTGAGCCCGCTGAGCGTACCCTCATATCCGGGTTTATCGACTTCCTCCCATCCGACTTCGATCAGCGCGCTGCGCTCCAGAACGCCGCGGAGATGTATCTCTCCTCTGTCGGTATTTCTCGTTCCCGCGATATGGCGCTTCTGAAACACTTCGAATCCTTCCGCGAGTGGGCAACCATTCAGGCTGGCTTTTACGACGAATACCAGATGCCTGACGGCAGCCGTCGTCGTGTCGCAAAGTCGATCTCCTTCGCCAGCATGGACGACAGCCAGTTTAACGGCGTCTACAAATCAGTGCTGAATGTGCTCTGGAACTACATTCTGCGTCGAAAATTCCACTCGCCGGCTGAGGCTGAAAATGCCGCCAGTCAGCTGCTGAGCTTTGCGGGGTGATGGCTATGCAATGTCTTCTCGCCAAAGTAATGGAGCGCGGCATCTTCCGCGTGCCGGCGCGACGCAAGCGCAAGGTCGAAGTTAAGCCTTCCGACATCCCGACCCTGAAAGACTATACCGCCCGCCTGGTCGATAAGAAGTGGCTACGCCTGAGAGCAAGGAGGCCACATGCGTAAACCAGCACGCCGTAAATGCGCCCACTGCCGCGAATGGTTCCATCCTGCCCGGGAGGGGCAGGTGGTATGCAGTTTTGAATGCGCCAGCGCGATCGGCAAAAAACAGACAGCAAAAGCCCGGGAAGATGCTAAGCAGAAGGAAGCGCAGCGTCAGCGTACCGAAGAGAAGGCGGGGCGCCAGCGCCGTAAAGCAAGATTGGCTGAGCTCAGACCTAACGGTTACTACAAAGCCCAGGCTCAGAAGGCATTCAACGCCTACATCCGCGCTCGTGATGCTGGTTTGCCATGCATCAGTTGCGGCGAGACCAACCCGCCTGATCTGCATGGCGGCCAGTGGGACTGCGGCCACTTCAAAACGGTCGGCGCTTACCCTGAGTTGCGTTTTGAAGAGCGCAACGCCCATAAGCAGTGCAAATCGTGCAATGCCGGGTCGGGGAAGTACACAGCCAAAGAGGCGACAGTTGCTCAGCAATACGAAGCTGACCTGGTCGCTCGTTACGGACAGGAGTATGTCGACTGGCTTAACGGACCCCACGAAATGACCAACTACCGCCGGGAAGACTTTATTCGTATTCGCGATGAGTACCGCGCCAAGCTCAAAGCACTGAAACAACGGGAGGCCGCATGAGCCGTGACGTTATCGAACGCATCCGCGACCGCTGGCAAAAGCTCCGTCTCTGCCGGCACCGCGGCACCGTACTGGTTGACTACCGCATACTGCGAAATTTCGTTCGCATCTATCAGACCCTGGGAGAGACAGCATGAAACTGGAATTAACCAACGAACAGCACCAGTGGATAGATCAGTGGCTCCAGCTTTGGGGCGCGTGGTGCCAGACAGGGAAGATAGACAAGGCGATGATAAATATGATTGCCAAGTTCATGGCCACGGTTGAACCGCAAGCACCATCAAGGCCTGTATGCAGCGATGATGATGGGTTGCTGATTGATGCCGTAATCCGACACTACCTGAAAAACGTAGATGAGAACGCATGGAAGGTAATTTTTGCCTATTACGTCTGTAACTCAAGCGAGATAAGGATCGCTTCATGGCAGCATGCTGTGAGCAAACCTCGCCTGATGAAGACCCGCGCCGGAAACCAGTATAAGCACCCGAGCATTTCAACCATCCGCCGGGAAGTTAAGCAGATTATCAACGCGGCGCTCTTCTGCCTGTACCAGCCGCTGCAAAATGCGTTTAACGATCGCGAAAGCGTGAGGAAAATTGCAAAAAATAGTCATAACGTGCTTGCATTTCAATGAACAAATGAGCAATATATTTAGTGTAGGTTGCCGTATTTGCGTTTGACCTATCAGAACACCGAGCCCGAGGTTAACGCCTTGGGCTTTTTTATGCCTGCGATCCGGTCAGGGCTCTTGGGTAGAGACGTGCCGCACGACACGTCGACACCCGCCGCGCAAGAGCCCTGAACCAGATTGAGGGTCGATCGTATAAAGGTAATTACGGCAGGCTGTTAACCTGCTTATCGTGGTTCGATTCCACGTCGTCCCGACAGATATTCCGCAAGTCGGACATGAAGACCTGCAAATGATTGCGAATCAGCAGGCCACGCCCGGGAAGGGCGTGATGTCAAAAGCTACCCCTCCCGGAAGCTCCGTTAGGAGCATAACCCCGGCCGGAGTAGCGCTCTATAAAACCTTAAGGAATCCTGACCTGCCAAAAATGGTAGGTTTCTCGATTGTTAATTTAAGGTAAAAAGTTTCCGTGAAGTTACCCGGTCAACCTCCAGACTGGGGCGGAAGTTGTCAGCCAGAGATGGAATTAAAAGACCGCAGACCACGGTATGGCAAGCTAACGGTCTTCCGAAGCAATTCGGCTTCACTCACGTTTCTTTGTACTAAACATACTTTTGCCTGCTCGCTGCAGGCTTTTTTCATCAATGACCTGTTTAACCATATGATGTGAATATGGTATTTGACTGCACAATCAGATTGATAATAAATTGTTTATGTGGTGAATCCCCCTATGCGGAGGGGCGACCAGTCACTTACAGTGATCTGTAAATGCAGCGCGGGCCATGTCGACTGGGACATGCTCACCGGGAGGCACCCGGCACCACGCAGTACTACTAAGACATTTGGTAGTGGGGTTGCTGTTTCGGCTCCTCCATCTATGTTTAAAAGGTAGTAACGGAAAACGAGCGCTCTCCTGGTAAATCGGTAGCTCGGACTATTAGGTGCGCCTCGAACCGTTGAAGAATCAGTATTTCCTACCTTCTGCCCGCCCCTCTGAGCGGGCTTTTTTTCGCCTAATTCAGGCAAAACCATAAAACATTAAGGGCTACGCTATTTCGCGGCCTTTTTCATTTCAGGGTCAGAAGCACAGCGGTTGTGCGTTCGGCTGTTAACCGAATGGTCGAAGGTTCGAATCCTTCCTGTCCCGCCAAATCAGCGCCATTAGCTCAACCGGAGAGATCAATAGCCTTCTAAGCTATCGGTTTCAGGTTCGAGTCCTGAATGGTGCACCAGATAATGGCCTGACCTGATGACGGGCTCATAATCCAATCCATCAGGGGCGCTGCTGCAACAGCGTCGCAGGCCGCCAGACCCAGCCAGGGTATTTTCGGTCATCACCGACATTGCTATTACCCTCATGCTTATTGCCTGCCTAACCGCAGGCTTTTTTATTTTCAGGGTCGCGGGAATCACCCTCGACGCTTTGTTGGTAAATCAGCCCGACGGCCCTGAACCTTTTACTGACTACAGATAGCACCCCGAACATTATCGGAGGTGAGAGATGCAACGTATGAACCCAACCGATGGTCACAATCTGCCTTACTGGTGGTCAGCCTTGCTTGGTATCTTTTCCGTCCTGAGTCTGCAGGATTATATCTTCATCATTGGCGCCCTGATCTCTGCTTTCTTCACAATCAAAACGTATTACGCAAAGCGCAAGGAAGAGCGAGAGCGACTGGATGAAGAGAAAAAGCGCACGCAGCTGTTGGCCAGTTATCTGGCTGATGTCTCCGCAAAGCCAGGGGGTGACCGCCCGGCTTCAGCCGAAGTGGTAACCGAGGCCTTAAAGCGGATCGCAAGTGATACACAGGGGTGAGCATGACGCCATCAATGAGGAATAAACTGATTGGCGTGATCGCCGGCGGCGGTGGCGCCATAGCCATTGCTTCTGCGCTCATCACTGGCCCAACCGGTAACGATGGTCTTGAAGGTGTGCGGTACAACCCCTATCAGGATGTGGTAGGCGTCTGGACTGTCTGTTATGGACACACTGGCAAAGACATCATGCTCGGCAAAAAGTACACCGAGGCTGAATGCCGTGCGCTTCTCAGTAAAGACCTGAACACCGTCGCCAGCCAGATTAACCCGTACATCCAGAGGCCGATCCCCGAAACAATGCGTGGGGCGCTTTACTCATTCGCGTATAACGTCGGCGCTGGCAGCTTCCAGACCTCCACGCTGCTGCGCAAAATCAACCAGGGCGACCAGAAGGGGGCGTGTGACCAACTGCGCCGCTGGACCTACGCCAAGGGAAAACAGTGGAAAGGCCTGGTAACTCGCCGCGAGATTGAGCGTGAAGTTTGTTTGTGGGGGCAGAAATGAGCCGGCTAACCGCCATTATCAGCGCCGTTGTGATCTGCCTTGTTGTTTGCCTTGGGTGGCTGACCAGTCACTACCACGACAACGCGACCGAGTTCAAAAGGCAGCGTGATAAAGTGACTGAGCAGCTCAGCTTGGCGAAAGATACCATCGCTGACATGCAGACCCGCCAGAGAGACGTCGCAGCGCTCGATGCCAAATACACGAAGGAATTAGCCGATGAAAAAGCTAAAAATGATGCTCTGCAGCGCAAGCTTGATAATGGTGGTCGGGTGCTCGTCAAAGGCAAGTGTCCAGTGTCAGCCGCAACCCAAACCGCCGGCGCCGCCAGCATGGGCGATGATGCCACCGTCGAACTCTCTGCAGTTGCTGGACGAAACGTTCTCGGTATCAGAGCCGGCATCCAGCGAGATCAGACGGCCCTGAAGACGCTGCAGGAGTACATCAACACTCAATGCAATCGAGATAGCACTTCTCCATTCCCATAAGAAAAATGGTAAATGCGGCCATAAGAGCCGCTCTTATCGTTTATTGCATTGTAAGCAGAATGCAAAGACTAGCTGTTTTATCTACTTTAATTTAGATTTCAACAGGTTGCGCATTTCTTTTTTGGCTCTGTGAATAAATTCGTCCTCATTCTCATTGGCTTGAGGATTACCAATTTTATCTTGAAGCTCGTCAAGAAATTTTTCATCGGTCACCAGTTCAGCAGCTTGATTGGCAAAATCAGATTGCTTATCTCCACCAATGCCTAACGCTCTGGGACCTATACAAGAGATTTTGGTGTAAATCTCAGTTGCCAGAGCAGTAGATGCAGTAGATTGTGTTGTCGAATGGTCTGGAAGCTGTTTATTAGCTCCAGAGATGACATTGCGCACCACATCTTTAAGCTTAACCATGCTTCACCTCATTTTTACTATCGCGATAATACTTGCGAAAAATCCCTTCAAATGCATCAACAAGGATGTTGATGATTTTATCTTTCTGCTCGTTGCTTAGGCCTGACCATATGGAGGCAAAAAAACCGAAAATTTTCAGAAAAATGTTTATCACTGCAATACCTCATGGCTGGATGATAGGGGCGACATTAATAAGTATCTTGCATGCCATTACTTTGAATAAAAATGACATTACTTCACAAATACAGATATTGGATAACGCTTACAAGTGTTTTCAGTAGATTAATTGATATCACAAAGGCCACCTTTATGGAGGGCAGTTCATTAACCGGGTGGCTTTATTAATGGCTTTAACCACAGGAACAGAACCATGGCAACACCGGACTGGGAGGCCATCGAGACGGCGTACCGGGCCGGGATGATGTCCCTCCGTGAAATTGCAGCGCAACACGGCATTAGCGAAGGCGCTATCCGTAAGCGCGCCAAGCGTGACGACTGGTCTCGCGACCTGGCCGCAAAGGTAAAGGAACGCGCTGACGATCTGGTACGCAAAGCAGAGGTACGCAAGCAGGTACGCACCGAAACAGCATTGTCTGAGCGCGTACTTATAGAGGCTACGGCAGAGGTGGTTGCTGCTGTACGCATGGAGCACCGCGGCGATATCCGGCGCGCTAGGGAGATAACGAACGCGCTGTTTGATGAGCTAGGCGCTGAGTGTGCTGATGTGGCCGCTCTGGAGAAGCTCGGAGAGTTGATGCTTGATCCCGACGACAAGGGGCAGGACAAACTCAATGAGATTTACCACAAGGTCATCAGCATGCCGGAGCGCGTTAAATCGGTGAAAGCTCTCAGCGAAGCGCTGAAGAACCTGATCGGACTTGAACGTCAGGCCTACGACATCGACGGGCCGGAAGGCGACAATTCTGTTAAGCAACTCTCTGAACTGATGGATTCCTTGTCTCAGGGGGCGTAATGAAGCCTGAGCATCTCAAGCTGCTAGCTGATAAAGACTGGCGGCTGAACAATCTTTACTGGATCACCGACAAAGAAGGTAAGCCGACCCGCTTCAGAATGACGCCTGAGCAGCGGGAATACTTCGAGGGGATTCACACCCGCAACATCATCCTGAAAGCTCGCCAGCTCGGCTTCACCACAGAAGTGTGCATCATCCAGCTCGACGCTGCTCTGTTCGAGTCGGCAAAGTGCGCGCTGATCGCCCACACGCTGAATGACGCAAAGCGCCTGTTCCGGGAAAAGGTGAAATATGCCTACGACAAGCTGCCGGCCGAGATAAAGGCAGCCAATCCGGCGAACAACGACTCAGCCGGTGAGCTGGTCTTTAAGAAAGGCGGATCACTCTACGTCAGCACCTCATTTCGTGGCGGTACGCTGCGTTACCTGCACGTCTCCGAGTTCGGAAAGATATGCGCCAAGTATCCGGATAAAGCCCGTGAAATCGTCACTGGTGCGTTTGAGGCGGTATCGACAGGTTGTTTCGCAACTATCGAGAGCACCGCAGAGGGCCGGGCGGGTTACTTCTTCGATTACTGCCAGACGGCAGAGAAAGCGCTGCTGCAGGGTAAGCCGTTATCTGCGCTGGACTGGAAGTTTTTCTTCTTCTCCTGGTGGAAGAATCCACAGTACGCAATTGACCCGGTAGAACCGCTGCCGGCGCGCCTGCTTGAATACTTCGCTGAGATGGAGGCGAAACACGGCGTAGTCGTTAACGAACGGCAGAAGGCGTGGTATTACGCCAAAGAAAAGACGCTCGGCGACGACATGAAGCGCGAATACCCGACCATTCCTGCAGAGGCGTTCCAGCAGTCGGTCGAGGGCGCGTACTACGCCAAACAATTCCGTTGGCTCTACACCAACAAGCGGATCGGCCAAATCCCGGATAACTCCCATCTACCGGTTCACACGTTCTGGGATATTGGTGTGGGGGACTCCACGGCGATCTGGTTCGTTCGCGAGGTCGGCGAAGAGTTTCACATTATCGACTACTACGAAAACTCTGGCGAAGGGCTTCGGCACTACATGAAGGTGCTGAAAGACCGCGGCTATGAGTACGGTGAGCACTGGGGGCCGCACGACATCGAGAACCGCGAGTTTGCAGCTGATGCGAAGTCTCGCAAAGAGCTGGCGCGCGAGGGCTACGAGATTGACGGACGGATGTATTCGATGAACTTCCGCGTTGTGCCGAAAGCGGGGATCGACACCGGCATCGAGTCGGTGCGTGAAATCCTCAAATCCTGCGTTTTCGATGAGGAGAAGTGCGCTGTTGGCATCTCCCACCTCGAAGGTTACCGCAAGGAGTGGGACGACAAGCGCGGCTGCTGGAAAGACAAACCCCTTCACGACTTCACATCGCACGGCGCCGACAGCTTTCGTTACTTTGCCGTAGCGAAGAACAACCGCAAGCAGGTCGGCACAGTATTCTTCTAAGGAGCATCGCCAGTGAGCGAACAAGATAACGGCCTTCAACTGGCTGTGAATAATCTCGCCACTGAAATGCGGCGAGCGAATTACCTTAACGCCATCGGTATCGGCGGGGGCAATACCAAGCGCCCGACGCTCTATCAGGAGTTTGGTTACCCGCGCACCATTACCTTCCATGACTTCTACAACATGTACCGGCGCAACGCCGTCGGATTCGCTGTGGTGCATCGCCTTCTGGATGGTTGCTGGCAGGACTATCCGGTCATCGTTGATGGTGATGAGTCCCAGGAGGCAAAGAAAACTAACCCGTGGGAAAAGAACGTCACCAGGTTCATGAAGAAATGGTGGCCGAAGGTGAAGGATGCCGATCGCCGCAATATGGTGGGACGCTACTCCGCGCTGTTACTGCAGATCAAAGATAACCGGTCATGGGATAAGGAAGTCGACACCGCTCTGGTGAAGAAGCTCGGTGAAGCAGCGCTGGTTAAGTTGATCCCTGTATGGGAGCCGCAGCTGACGGTTGCCGAATGGGATAACGATCGCCAGTCTGAGACGTTCGGCCAGCCGAAGATGTTCAACTTCAACGAGCAGCCGGTGGGAGACGAGGCGTTCATAGGACCGATGCGCGGTGAGCCTGTGCATCCCAGCAGGGTGATCCTGTTCTGCGAAGGCTCAGAGGATGACAACGTTCTGTCGGGTATCCCGCTGCTTGAGGCGGGATACAACAAAGGACTCGACCTTGAGAAGATTTCCGGTGGTGGCGCTGAGGGTTTCCTGAAGAATGCCAGCCGGCAGATCGCGGTCGAGTTCAGCAAAGAAACTGACATGGCCACGCTTGCCGATCAGGCTAAGAAAGCTGGTTATGCCGACCTCGGCGAAGCGATGGGCGACAAGGTCAATAAGCTGAACCGCGGCACCGATGCGGCCGCCGTGATGCAGGCCGGGCAGATGCATGTTCTGAGCGTTACGCCCGGCGACCCGGGGCCGACGTGGGAGGTCACCGCGAACGAACTGGCCGCCTCCGTACAGATACCGTTCACCATCCTGTTTGGACAGCAGACCGGGCGCCTGGCGAGCGATGAGGATAAAACAGACTGGGCCATTCGCCGCAATACCCGCCGCAACGGCTTCCTGACTGACCGAATCACAGCCTTGCTGGAGCGCTTCTGGACCCTGGGCATTATCGATCCGCCGACAAATGGAGAGGTCACCATTTCATGGACTGACCTGCTGGCCCCGGGCGAGAAAGAGAAAATCGAGAACGCTTCGAAACTGGCTGATATCGTCCAGAAAACGTCGGGCTTCTATGGTGGCGAGCCGCCATTCACAGCCAACGAACTACGAGAGATTGTAGGCCTGGACCCTCTGCCTGAACCAAAGCAACCACCTAACCCGAATGACAAGGTGACAACCGATGATCCACTGGCCGATGACACCGGAGCAGACGGCAAAGGTGGGGCTGCCGATAGTTCCGCGCAGCAAGGTTGACCCGACGCGATCGGCTAAGCAGGTCAGCGCGATGTTCCGGGATATCGAGGACCGGTATCTCGGCATCAAGCGCGAACTGAAAGCACTGTTTGATCAGCGCCTGACCGGGAGAGAGCGAGAGGTTAACAGCCACAACTGGCATTTCCTGTGTCACGTTAACGGTGCAGAGCCAACGCTCTACCAGGTCAACGCCGGCAAGTTCATCTATGACATGTCAGCGCAGGAGCTGGCCGACCTGCTCGAAGCGGTGCAGGTTATTCTCGACGATTACCTGCTCGAAGGCGGCGAACAAAACCTCTGGGCGATGGATTACGTCGCCGCAGAGGCGCAGCGCGGAACGCTGGAGGCATTCAACAATCTCTCGCAGCAGTCGCAGGTATATGCCAGCCAGACGACGCTACAGCAACTTTTAAGCAGCCCCGGTTATCTGAACCAGATAGCGGCGGCCAGGCTTACAACGTTCAGTGACTGGAAGGTCATCAGCGACACTGCCCGCGGTGACCTGACCAATATCATCACCGATGCGGTAGCCCGTGGAGTTAACCCACGTGAAACGGCCAGCGTCATCAGCAAGCGCCTCGATGTGTCGATGTCGAAGGCCAAGACCATCGCTCAGACTGAGCAGGTCGGCGCGCTGCGCCAGGCGCAATGGAACGAAACGGACTGGGCTGCCGACAGGCTTGGGCTGAATACCGGCCTGCTGTGGCTATCTGCGCTCAAACCGACGACGCGCAGCTGGCACGCCAGCCGTCACGGCAAGGTCTACACCACCGAGCAGGTGCGAGACTTCTACGCCGAGAACGGCAACCGGTACAACTGCTATTGCAGCCAGATTCCGGTTCTGCTCAATGACGACGGCAGCATTTTCAATCAGGGGCTCTCCGAAAAGCTGGAGAAAGAGCGCAAACAGTGGTCCCCGGATAAAAAGGCAGCATAGTTATTTTTTGCATGGATATTTAGAGTTCAGGTAAATCATGATTATGGAACTAGCCTGTTTATCTCGGATGCCGGGGTTACTTTTAAGGTATTCACCGACCATGTCGCCGATTTGCCCTCTTGTGATTTTGTCACCAGTGCAAACGGCAAAGCCTTCGAGCGCGTCCCACACGCCTGTTACGTAGCCCAAATACTCATTTGCATCTATTAAATCCTTTTCGCTCGGCGATGCTTGTTCGGCACGAATTGAGGCTTTGTAGAGTTCATAAAGCTCATTTCCAGTTATGAAGCCCGCCTTGGCTGGGAGGGCGACTACAAACACTAAGGTCAATAACCATTTTTTCATTTTAATAATCCAAAGGGTTAAACATGAACCTTACCAGTATTCATGTTAAATCCCTCGCCATCAATGCCTCCAACATCTCAACGACAATGATCAACGGCCAGGAGCACTACGTCATTCGTGGTGCGGTTCCGATCGTCGATGACATTGTGATGAATGGCGGCCTGTACCCGGCGGAGGAGATTAACAACAGCTACCAGACGATGGAAGGCAAGCTGATGCCTCTCCCGCACCCGATGGTAGATGGCAAATATGTCAGCGCCAATGACCCGCGGGCCATTAACAGCTATCACGTCGGAGCCTGGGCGCAGAACGTCAGTAAGTCAGGCGACCAGGTCGTCATGGACGTTTATATCAATAAGGCGGTCGCCGAGACAAAGCCTGACGGTAAACGCCTGATTACTCGCCTCGATGAGATGATCGCTGGCACCAACACCGACCCGATCCACCTGTCTACCGGATTACTCACGAACAAAGAGAGAAAATCAGGCGAGTCGAAGCAGAAGAAGTACTCATGGATTGCTCGCAATATGCAGTTCGACCATATCGCTATCCTTCTCGATGAGCCGGGCGCCGGTACTCCAGAAGAGGGCGTCGGCATGTTCGTGAATGCCGATGGTCAGGAAGGCGAAGTCGAAACTGCAAGCCTCGTTGAAGCCGCAAATAGCCTCAAAGATGGCCTGCTGAACAAAGTGAAGTTCTTCCTCACCCACAACTCAGATGCCTCATTCGATGAAATCTACCAGATGCTGCGTGAAGCCATTCGCGCGCCGTCAGGCAGCGATGTTTATCGCTATGTCGTGACCGTATGGCCCGACAAATTCATTTTCGAAGAGGGCAATAAGCTCTTCCAGCAAAAATACCTCATCGACGACAGCACAGTCACGCTGGTCGGCGATCCAGTAGAGGTCGTGCGCAAACCCACTGAGTACGAAGTCAAAACCAACGGAGAAACAAACCCGATGAAAGAGAAGATGATCGCCGCGCTCAATGCCGCAGGCGTTAAAACCGAGGGGCTGACCGACGATCAGGTCTGGGATGCCTATAACCAGCAGGTACAGAAGAAAGCAGGCGACCAGCCGGGTACTCAGATTAACTCTGACGCGATTACCGCAGCAGTAAATCTGGCGATTAAGCCGCTGACTGACGAGATCAGTACGCTGAAAACTCAGCTGCAGGCCAACGCTGAAAAAGACCTCAAGACCAAGCGTGAAGCGGTCAAAGCGAAATTCCCGTTCATGACCGAAGCGGCGATCAACTCGCTGGCCGGCGAAGCGCTGAACGACATGTACTCGCAGTGCCAGACCAGCACCGGTCTGAACCCGGCATTCCAGGGGAATGGCGCTCAGAGTGAAATCCTTTCTATGGAGGCTCCTGAATAATGGCTCTCGCACCTCGTTTCCATACCGTAATCGCGGGCCCGGCCCGCAAGAATGACCCGCAGGTCATTGAAGCAATCATGGCGGCAGCAGTGAAGCCAGGATCTCTGGTAATGCTGGATAGCACAGGGAAACTGGCTGTTCACAATGTGGCCGGTGGTGCAGGGGTAGCCCTGGCGCTCCAGCACAATTATATCGGCGGCGGTGATATCCGCGATGCAGTGCCGGCCGGGGATACTGGCGCGGCCATCATGTGCGAAGACGATGTCGATTACCACATGCTGGTAAAGGCTGGCGAAGTGTTGCTGGAAAACGAAGGTCTGGTTTCTGCCGGTGACGGCACACTGGCCAAGTCGACCACTCCAGCCACCGACCAGGTCCTCTTCTTTTCACGCGAAAAGATCACCGTTGGTGCTGAAGCCCAGCTCGTGAAAGTTCGCAAATCAGGGAAAGCTACCGCATGAGCATGATCGTATTTAACAAAAAGCTGGTTACTGAACATAACCAGATCAAGAAGGCATGGAATCAGCTGCTGATGCAGCGCGAATCCTTCAACGTTAACCAGAACAACATTTCCGCCCAGTACGGCGGCGCGCTGGAAGTTAACCAGGCTGCGCTGATCTCTAAAGACTACTGGCGTGAAGTTGACAACATCACCACCCGAGTCTTCCGCAACGACGAAGGCAACGGCCTGCTTGATGACCTGCTCGGTCTCGGTACGCCGATCTCTATCGGCAAGACGGCGGCGCTCTACCGCGTTTCCAGCGACGCTGGCAAGGTTCATCGCACACTGACGGGCCATGTTCCGGAAGAACTGGATAAAGTCATCTACGACGAAGCCGGCGACCCGATCCCGATCTTCAACACCGGCTACAGCCGTGAATGGCGTGAATGGAACGGCATGCAGTCCGAAAACCTTGATGCAATGGCCGATGACCAGGAAGCGCATGTTGCAGCCATCCGCGAAGATATGGCCGACTACATGCTTTCCGGCGATGCGAAGGTGAAGGTGAAGGGCTATGTTGGCGCTGGTATTACCAACCACGCCAACACCAACCAGGTAGACCTGAGTGCATCCGGTCTGAATATTGACCTGACCACCTCGACTCCTGATGAATCAGTAGCATTCTTCACCGGTCCGTTCGCCAAACTGCTGGACGATAACTACGTTCAGGAGAAGGTAAAAGTGTGGGCATCCCCGGATATCATGCGCAACCTGAACCGACCGTATTCCGATGCCGCGGGCTTCAAAGAAGGCACTGTGCTGGAATACATCCTGCGCTATGGTCGCATCGAGTCGTTCAACCAGACCTTTAAGCTGACCGGTAACCACTTCATTGCGTACGTTCGCAACTCGCAGTACATCAAGACGCGCATCGCCGCGCCGGTGGGCACCTTCATGATCCCCCGACAGAATCCGTTCGACAACTACAACACTCTGGTCTGGAGTGCAGTTGGTCTGCAGATTAAGCGTGATTTCAACGGTCGCTCTAAAGTCTTCAACGCACAGGGTTAAGGGGCTTCGGCCCCTTTTCTTCGGGAGAAAGCATGAAAACGTTAAAGGTCGAGAAAACCGGCTGCTGGGGCATGATTGATGGCGTCTTCCAGCAACTTCCTGTTGGCCACGAATTCGTCGCGGCGGACGTTCCTGCAGCTTTTGCTGGTCGTGTGTCGGTGGTGGGCGAAGTGGAAGAGCAAGCGCTGGAAGTAGCCACGCCGGGCAATGACGCTGCAGAGCAGGCAGAGCAGCAGGAAGAATCTGCCAGCAAATCGAAGAAGGCGAAATAACCATGGCTGACCCAATCACAGCGGCAGACGTGCAGGCGTTCCTCGGTGAATTGGGTTACTCCATCCCGGCCGCTCTGCTCGATCCGATTCTCTGCGTGGTTAACAAGATTATCCCGTGCCTCGATGGTGCTGGATACGACGAATGCACGGCAAAGCTCATTCTGATGTATGCCGCTGCGCTCATGGCGACGTCATCCGGTGCCCGGCGAATAAAATCGCAGGGGGCGCCATCAGGAGCGTCGCGCTCGTTCGATTACGGAGACGACGGCATTACCTGGCTGCGTGACTCGCTGGCGAAACTGGATACCAGCGGCTGCACCAGTGAACTTCCGATCAGCGCTGGCAACACTGTGGGCCTGTTTATGGTGGTCGGGGGCTGCTAATGGCGTGGGTTTCAGTTCAGCAACGACTGCCGCGGACGTTTACCCGGGTGTGGGTGATCACCGATACAGGCCAACAAACGACGGCGTACGTGAAAAGCAATGGTGAGTGGCACATCAACTGCGACCGCATACGCGCCACAGGCGCCGTTGTGCTGCGATGGAGGGATGACTGATGTCGGCAACCGCGAATTGGTCATACACCGCGACGGCGACAATCTGGCGGCGCATACGCGATGCTGATGGTAGCGATACCGACGGCGGAGGTCAGCCTTACGGGTGGGAAGCGCCGATCGCTATCCTCTGCGACTACCAGGGTGGTCTCTCTGCAAAAATCGGTGACCTTGGCCGGGAGATCGTGGTTAAAAACACGATATGGACCGAGTACGCAACGGCGCGGGAGGGAGATTACATCCTGATTGGCGCGTCGACCGATGCGGCTCCGCCGGATGAGGCCGATGAGATTCGGCAGATCGTCCAGTTCGCAGATACGTTCGAGCGACTGGCGGACGATTTCGCACTGATAACGGGAGTCTGATTATGGGCGTTAAAGTTCGGGGAGTCTCCAAGGTCAGCAATAATATCAACCGGCTGATTGATAATATCGAAAAGCGAAAAACCATGCGGGCGCTCTACTCTGCTCTGTTTGAGATTGGGCTGGAGTCAGCGGTGCTGGTTCCTATCGATACCAGCACTCTGGTTAACTCTCAGTTTAGAGAGGTTGTTATCAAGGGCACCAGACTAACCGGGAGAATTGGTTATTCTGCAAATTATGCGGCGTACGTGCATGAGGCCAAAGGTATTCATCTTGGAAAAAACACCCCGCGTCCTGTAAGAAAAGGCGAAGCGCCCGGCTCCCGTGGAAATATATGGGATACATCAGGCGAGCCAAAATTCCTTGAGAAAGGTGCTGAAAACGCCAGAGACAGAGTTGACGCAGTTATACGCAGGGAGATGGAGCTATGACACCTCCTATGCACAGGCGGGTTCGAAATGTCTTTGTTGAGTCAGGATTGACTGCCGGATACATCGTTCAGTCACTGTCATGGAATGATACCGGCAAGGCATCTGACCGCTTTATTGTGTTCCGACCAAATGGTGGCACGCCAGTAGATCGTGATATGGCCGCTGATTACTACGTCATGGTGGACGTGATAAGCAAGGGAAAGGCATCTGCTGACTATGCGCAGTCAGAGAACGACGCTCAGGCCATCATCGATTACGTGCAGCAAAACCCGATGACGCACACCTGCCTTGGGCAGATATCCAACATGGGCGGAATTCCTTCGCCTGTTATCACAACCGAGGGGCGTATGGTGTGGCGCCTGCAGTTCGCCTGTCTCTTTGGCGGATAACACCGAATAAAACCACATAAGGTCGCCTGGAGCGGCCTTTTTTATTATCTGAAGCGAGGTAAGCAACGATGCAAGGCTGCTCCGACAACGGACAACTAATTGGTCGCGCTAAGACGCTGGAACTGGCTTACGGCTGTGCCGACCAGTTTCCGGCGGAAGGCGACTGGAAACTGATGGGGTTGCCAACATCGGCAACGTGGGACCTTAGCCCGGAGGCCCTGACCTCTGATGCTGATAACGGCGGATTCAGTTCAAACCTGATTGCCAGTCTGGACCCGACCTACTCCATCGAAGGGGAGGTTCGCGTTAAAGACCGCACTGATGAGTTTGGCATTCAGCAGTTCGTGAAATACATCGTCGATGAGGTTAGTGCCCGCCGCCAGCCAGGTGTATGGATGCGTTTCCACTGGGGCGATTATTACCACATCGGCTATATGGTCCCATCAGGAGCCAGTGACGGCGGTGGTGTGAAAGAAATCGTGACCTACAGCTTTGAGTTCAAATTGGCTGACGGTCAGACTTTCCAGATCACCGAAGCTGATGGTGACATTCTGGTTACCGGTGTAAGTGTTGCGCCGACGACCAGCTCTATTGCTGCTGGCTCCAGTACTACATTCGCAGTGAATATTGCACCGGAAGATGCTGATAACAAACTGTTCACAGCCAGCTCATCCGTGCCGGCACGTGCAACCGTCGCCATCACTGGTAATACGGTAACCGTGTCAGCGCCGTCAGGTGCAACGGCGGGAACAGCAACAATTACTGTGAAGACGGTTGATGGTGAATTCGTGGCTACCCACGTGGTTACTGTCACGGCGTAAGCAAAACAAAGGGCAGGATCCTGCCCTTGATTTTGTTTACAGGAGGCAGCAAATGGTTCCGCTAAAAGAGCTGGGAGAATGCCTGGTAACCGTCGGGGACCGGGATTATTTTTTCCGGCCATCATTCATGGCTATGTCGCGCATTGGCGAGCCAGCAGAAATAGTTCAGACGTTCTATGACCTTTGCAACGATGAAATAACACCTCTCATTCAGAGGGTTGTCGAAGCGTACGGCAGAGTGCCTGAATGGCTGGCTAAACACCTTTCTGCTTTACATCTTGATAAGAAATCTCTACTGGCCGCCCACACGGTCCTCACCGCTTGCTGCAATGATGACATAGGTGATCTGGTTGGTTGGATGAAGCCCGGCAAAACCAAAAGAAGGGCGTTTGTGTGGCATAAGGGCGTCATGAATCCGCAGGATATGGTCATCCTTGCACAAAGTCTGATGATGCACGGCATTATCGGAAAGGCCAAAGTACGCAAACTTCAGCGCCATGAGACAAATGAAAAAACCAGTGAGTTCCGGGCTGCCGATTACGTCATCGCTGCACGCAACCACTTCGGGATCAGCAGAGAGGAAGCTGAAAACCTGACGATGACCGAATTCAGCCTAATGCTCATCGCCAAATACCCGGATCAGAAAGGGTATACCAGGGAAGAGTATGACGATGCAGCCGATGCGTACTTTGCAAGACGCAAACGGAAGCAGGCCAAAGCCAACCAATAAGCCAGCCTCGGTATAGTCCGGGGCTTTTTTATACCCAAATTTCACCGCGCATCTCACGCGCATTTCACACAGAACCTTTCAGGATGACCCTTGAGGATACCGGCTGGCTGTCGGTGCCTTTCTGTGGGCCGGATTCCTGTGAGACAAGGTTCATCACTAAAAGGTAATTACCGATATGTCTAATATCATCCCTATGAATTACGATGACCGTTCATTCCCTTTTACAGCAGATTGCTGGTTCAATGCCACAGTTGCTGCAAAGCATCACGGCAAGCTTCCAAAGGACTGGCTAAAGACTGAGGCGACAAAAATTTATATCGCCGAACTGGCTGAGGAGCTTGGAATTGCTAGCTCTGGCGTAAAAGAGGATTTTTCTCCCCTTTTAGTCAGAGTGGAAAAAGGGCGAAACGGCGGGACCTGGCTTCATCCGGAGTTGGCGGTGGAATTCGCCCGCTGGTTGTCAGTAAAATTCGCCCGCGCCTGTGACCGACACATTAAAAATCTTCTGCTGAGTAAAAACTTCCAGCTCACCGAGGATCAGATTGTCGGCCTGATGGTGTGCCAGCAACCAACGTCCTGGGAGAAGCGCTTTAAAGACCCGTTCTATCAAGCACTGTCGAAAATGTCCGGCCTTCCTTACTTTGGTCATGTCGGCGGTTGCCCGGCTCTGTTCGGGCAGATCACCTCTCGCTGGGTGTACGGTGTAGCACTTCCAGATTATGTCTATCAGGCAGCCAAACAAGCCGCCGGGGACAGCAAGGAGAAGATTCACCAACATCTTAAGCCTGATGCACTGGAGAAGGTCGAGCAGCAACTGATCGCCGTTACCAACATTGCCAGTTGCAGCATTGACCAGAAGGACTTCGAAGCCCGCTGCATGGCTGCGTTCCCCGTTAAGGGACAAATGAAGTTGCTGTATGCGGCGGCGTGACCATGAATAACCGTATTGTTGAATGCGCCTCCAGAGCGGGGCGCGACTTCTCGGAGTTCATGAAAGGCGAGAAGAACATGATGGAGGCGCTGCGATCGGCTGAAGAGTTCACCGAGCTGTTACGCATTCACGGCTGCGTTAATCACCACTTCGTCAATTTCATGATGATGAAAGCGATCGTAAAGGTGTTTGATGATTTACGCCGAGAGGAGTTGCGGGAAGAGCGACGACGCAAACGTGAAGAGAAGAAGAAATGAGCCAACCACGGTGGGCTTTTTACTCCCTCATATCCCTGCTAATCTGTCCAAAACTAAGCAGTGGGGATAGGGATATGAGGAAGATTGTATTGTTGTTTCTATTAAGCGGATTCTTTAGCTACGCATATGCAGATGAGTGCGTTGGATCAGATGGTTACAGTGTTTGCACGAGTACTAGCGAGGCGGCTAACGGGGACACAACCATCTCATCTTACGATACTGAAGGTAATAATTACTCTGTAACATCTGGAACAAGGAATCATTCTGATGGTTCGACGGAGGTGTTTTCTAGTGACTCTGATGGGAATCAGTATTCAGTGAAAAGTTGGTGTGATTCCTCAGGCTGCCATAGTTCCGACAGTGATGGAAATACGTGCACAATAACAAATTCAGGCGAAACTATTGGTTGCTGAGGTTGCTATGTGGAAAAAAACAATATCTGTGATCGTTGTTATCCTTATCGCTTTTTCAATTTTTGTATACACAAGCATTTCGTTTTTTGCTGTGCAGCCAATTGGCGCGATCCCTGAAGGTGCAACGTTTATAATGTGGAAGAAGGGGAAAATGAGTACATTCGAAAGCCCTGATGGATTATGCATCAAAGTAACCGGCGGGGTAAGCCTTATGTGTCGTAGTATGATGCTTAGAACAGCTATGGATGATAGGGCTGTGCTCTTTAAAATGCCATACATTAAGTCTATATACTTAAAGTCGACTGGTGGTAAAGAGTTTGACAGATAGTCAGATACCCCCCGAAACGACAGAGAAGAAGCCCACCGAACGGTGGGTTTTCTATTTCAAGTTGATGAACAAAACAAACAAGACCAAAACGACGACTATGGCACCTATGACAGAGCCAATATTTGCAAGGTCCATTTCTTTTTGAGCGACAGTAGCATTCAACCTTTCAGTTTCAGCATTAATCTTTGCGATTTCTTCGTTTTTGGCGCTCGTAATTGCTTCAAGTTCTTGCGAAAGCACGTTGTAAATGGCGATTTTCGCTTCTTCGGGTATCCCATGAAGGCTTTCTATCGCTGCGCGTGTGCCTCTTGAGGGTGAATTCCTTGGCAAGCAGGAAACGCTACCAGCACCTAAGTTTGATGTAAACATTCCGCTTCAATGGTGGATCGATAACAACCCGTTGGTTCGCAGTGGCAACCTGTCATTTGGGAAGTCTCTAACCGCCCCGTCTTTTGACGTGACGATGGAGATGCTTTGTGGTGACAACTCGACATCTGCGGCCATTCGCCTGATTAACGTTCTGGAAGAGGCAGGCTTTGATGTATCAGCGCCGAAGGCTGAAATTGTGGCGATGCGCAAACATCTGGGTAATGTCGAGTACGGCATGAAGGCTATAGCTGACGCTTGCCGTCGGGCTGGGAACAAAACAATCTCGTTTCGAGGCGCAAAGGCTGAGTTTGTGATCGGCTAAGAGATCCGCCTTGATAACCAAACCCGCTTAACTGCGGGTTTTGTCGTTCCCATTCATACCTGATAGGATTGTTCTGAACATTCAAAACGGACACATCCTAAAATGAAAAAGACGATCTTGGCTTTGTGTGTAGCTGCTATCCCTCTGGTATCAACCGGCGCTGAATATGTAACGGAAGGCTCTTGGCAGGTTAAGAAAGAAGAAAACAAGATGACCGATATGACTGATGTTGTAGCCATTAATAGGTCACCAGATGTCTATATGAGACAAGGAATTGAAAGAACTACTTCCATTATCTTGCGATGCCGTGAGGGAAAAACGGAAGCATATCTTTCCGTAGATGAGTATATGGGAATTGATGACCCGTTAATAACTATCAGGTTTGATGGAGGAAAGCCGCAGAAACGGAGATGGAGTGCTGCAGAGGGGGGCGAGGCGGCGTTCAGCCCCAAGGCCATACCCTTCATAAAGGATATTTCCTCTCATAAAAAAATGATCCTTGGGTTCGAGCCATATGGTTCAACGATGCAAGTAGTTGAGTTTGACCTCACTGGAGCAGATTCAATAGCAAAAGAAATTTCCTCTTCATGTAAGTGGAAAATGTGATTTCTGCCGTGCTATCCATGATCAGCAAGTGAAATAACTAATCACATATATAACCTCGCTCCGGCGGGGTTTTTTATTGCCCGGAGAAAAGTAAATGGCTGGAACGTTTGATGCTGGCAGCGTTATCTACGAAGTCGACATGGATACTTCGCGTTTACTGGCAGCGCGAAGAGAAGTTGATGCGGCACTGAACGGTCTTAATGGGAGCATGGGCCGCCTTGAAGCCAGCGTTAACCGCACTGAGCGCTCTATTGGATCGATGGAACGAACAATGTCCAGCCTTTCTGGCGTTGCTAAAGGCTTGCTGGCCGCGCTTTCTGTGCAACAGGTTGCGAGTTATGCCGATGCCTGGACTGAACTGAATAACAAAGTCGCTAACTCGGTTCGTACTGGAGAGACGCAGGCCGAAGTTATGCAGCGGATCTTTGATGTTTCACAAGCAACCCAGTCATCCCTGAACGGCACGGCGACTCTTTACGCCCGGCTTGAGCGCGGAACCAGAACATACAACACCAGCGCAGAAGATTTAACCCGCCTTACCACCATTATCAACCAGGGATTTGCGGTATCCGGCGCAACTGCTCAGGAAGCTGAGAACGCAATCATTCAGCTATCACAGGGTATAGCTTCCGGCGTTCTGCGCGGCGAAGAGTTTAACTCAGTGTCAGAGCAAGGCAGCCGCCTCATGGTCGCTCTGGCTGATTCGATGGGTGTTTCTATTGGTCAGTTAAGGGCTATGGCCGCTCAAGGGCAACTGACAACAGACGTTGTAGTTAAGGGGCTTCTGTCACAAGGGGATGCAATCGGCAAAGAATTTGCCAACACCACCGTCTCAATCGCCAAGGGATTGCAGGTGGCCGGTAACAACGTAACGAAGTTCTTTGGCGAAAACTCGACGGTTAAATCATTCGCAGCAGGGTTCCGAGACTCTGTTATTACAATAAGCGAAAACCTTGAGACACTGGGGACAGCTTTAATTGGCGCTGCTGCAATAATGGGCGGTAGGTTTGCTGGCGCGTTAGCAATGGCAACAGCCGCTCAAGCCTCAAGAGTGAAGGCAACAATTCAGGGAATAGTTGCGACAAGGCAATCGGCGCAGCAGGAAGCTGCAGCGGCATCAGTAACAGCCAGAAAAGCAGTAGCAGATAAAGATGCTGCCCTTTCCGCTCTAAATCTGGCAACTGCGGAGTATAATGTAGCAAAAGGATCTGCCGCTGAAGCCTTTGCACTTGAGAACGTTATACGGCTAAGGGGGATTTATGTCGCAACATCCGCTGAAGCTGCATTGGCTAATAATACACTAGCGGCATCACAAGCCAAAGTGGCCGCTACGGGTATATCTGAATCGCCACGGGTTTAACAGACACCTCAGAGTCATTTAAGATGGCTTAAAGAGAGGTGCCCATGAGCGGTAAGCGTTATCCCGAAGAGTTTAAAACTGAAGCAGTCAAACAGGTTGTTGATCGCG